>WBZU01000275.1_pt1 | contig 46985 bp, 34 predicted proteins | sample 5204311 | NCBI WGS metagenome assembly WBZU01 (sample SAMN12344359, study PRJNA552823) | activated sludge metagenome | biome: Activated sludge suspended growth; feature: Nitrification reactor; material: Wastewater; isolation source: activated sludge from nitrification reactor of wastewater...
GACGTACCCGCCTTCGAGCAACGTTTGCATCTCCCTTTGCACGCCGAAGGCATGATGCTGAAGCAATTCTTTGATGAGCGTATTGGAGCTGGTGCTCAGCCAATACGGAATCACTTTACGGTCGTTGCGCGATAAGAAGCTCAGGATGGACCACGGATTGTAGATCTCGACCCCGCCAAAATCGTACCCGTTGTAATAGGCTCGAATCCCCGGCATGAGGTCCGTGCAGCCGGCCTTCTCCATCAGCGTTTGTACTTCGCTTTCGGTAAAACCAAAACACGTGTTGAACTCGCTACTCAGCAACGAATACACGCCGACGCTGTTCAAATCCGAAAAGATGCTCTCCCGCGATACGCGTAAGATCCCCGTCATCACCGCGCGTTCCAGGTGCACGTTGTCCTTGAGGCCCGCCAAGTAAAACCCGCCGAAAAAGTCGATCGCTTCCTTGTAAAACCCATTCGCGTACGCCGCGTGAATTCCCGCATCGTATTCGTCGATGAGCACGATCGGAAGCTCGCCGTGAACTTGGTGCAAGTATCGCGTGAGGTTTTTCATGGCTCGACGGTACAACGCATCGTCGCCCGTGCCGTCCCAAATCGCCCGAAAGTCTGCGTCGTCACGGGCGTCCAATTTTCCCTTCAGCGCAGCTTCGTGCTGCGCGTACATGTCCGCGATCAAGCGTCTGGTCTCGCGCAAACACGTCTCGAAATTCGTCGCCTTCGTTTCCTTGAAGCTGATGTGAATGACCGGATATTTTTGAAAATGCCGGCGGTACTTTTCACCCGCCCGCGCGATATGCAGCCCCTCGAAAAGATGCCACACGTCCTCGTCGCGCTTTTCGAAAAACCATTTCAGCGTCGAGATGTTCAGCGACTTGCCGAATCGCCGCGGACGCGGCAGCAATATCACCTTATAACCGTCCCGATCGAGGAACTCCGTGATCAGGTGCGTCTTGTCCACATACTCGAAGTTTTTTTCTCGCAGATTGCGAAAATCCTCGACGCTTGTCGCAACATGCAGGCTCATGAAGGGTCCTCGAACAACATCCGGGCGCGAGCCTGGCACGACGGATCAACCGCGTCAAGTTCGGCGTTCTCGCATTTTCAAGGCAAACGGTTATGCATGACGAACCCGTTGAACCTATGGCGTGAGGCATATCCTTCGAATTCGACGGACGACGAGTGGATCCTGATCAAGGCCCTGATTCCACCGCCGAAATGGGTAGGCCGGATCGAATCGGGACGGCATAGGTGGTAGGCCGGATCGAGTCGGGACGGCGTAGGTGGTAGGCCGGATCGAGTCGGGACGGCGTAGGTGGTAGGCCGGATCGAGTCGGGACGGCATAGGTGGTAGGCCGGATCGAGTCGGGACGGCGTAGGTGGTAGGCCGGATCGACTTGGGACGGCGTAGGTGGTAGGCCGGATCGAATCGGGACGGCGTAGGTGGTAGGCCGGATCGACTCGGGACGGCATAGGTGGTAGGCCGGATCGAGTCGGGACGGCGTAGGTGGTAGGCCGGATCGAGTCGGGACGGCGTAGCGCCCTTGTCAGGGCGCGGAGCGAACGTTGAAACTACCGCGTGGGTATTCAAATCCCTTGTTCGCAATTCAACGGACCCCCTTGCACGCCAATAGATGCGAAAACCGCTGAAACCACGTCCAGCTCAGATTACGCATTCAACCATGCGAATACAGCTCGATGTGGTGGGCAAGTTTTGGGACCGGTAACCACCCATCCGCCCATGCTCGACCTTGCCGCCAAGATCCGCGCGCACATTGCGCAATGGCATTGATCTCGTGTACAATTGCTCCATGAACACCCTTTTTCGATTCTCTCAGCTCGCATGTCTCGTCGGTATTGCCCTGCTTCCCGCTTGCGGCAGCGAAGTCACGAGCGCCGGCTCCTCGACCCATTCCACTTCGTCCACGACGGGAGGCATGCCCAGCAACGAATGGACGACGCTCGTCGACGGCACGTGGAAAATGACGGCGGGCAAAGAAGGGTATTGGTGTACGCGTAAAACCATCAAAGAAGACATGTACATCAATGCGTTTCGAGCCGTGGCGCCGACGGGGACGCATCATACCCTTTTGCTCGTCACCGAAGGCGGGCTTCCCGACAGCGAAGAAGATTGCGGTCCCGTGCTTGGAACCAATATGATTTTTGCGTCGGGTCTCGGGACGCCGGATTTCCAACTTCCCGAAGGTGTCGCCATCAAGATTCCCGCCGGATCGCAGCTCTTGCTCAATTTGCATTTATTCAATACCGGATCGCAGACGCTCGAAGGGGTGTCCGGGACGATGGTCAAAACGACCGCTGCGACCGATGTAAAACACGAAGCGGAAATGATTCTCGGCGGTCCGACGGATATTCAGATTCCGCCGAATGGCAGTCAAACCGTCGAAGGATCGTGCATTTTCCCCGGAGATACCACCGTCTTCAGCGTCTGGGCCCACATGCACAAATACGGCACGAACATGAAAATCACGCACGTGGGTGCGTCCGGGAACAAGGTTTTGCATGACGGACCGTACAGCTTCGAGGAGCAAATCAATTACTTGATCGACCCTCTGCCGGTGAAGGCCGGCGAGGAAATGCTCATTGAATGCCAATACCAAAACACGACATCGCAAACGGTCTACTTCGGCGACAGCTCCAATGCCGAAATGTGTTTTGCGGGCTTCTACCGCTATCCCAAATTGGGCAAAGGCTGTTTCTGACAAAAGCGCACCTCCGGGTTGATTCTCGTTGCCCCGGCGTCCGCACTCGTGTTATGCCCGTTCGTGATGGGGCGCGTGATGACACGTCAGGTCTTTGGGTTCGGCGTTTTGGCTTTTGCCGCCGTCGCGGGGGCGTGCACGCATGGAGCGTCGACCGAAAACACCGAAGTTCCCACTCGAGTTTCCGTTCCGAAAGACGAACCGCCGTCACCCATTTCGTTGCAGGTGAAGACTCCCACGTGGAGCGCCGCGTTTGCGCCGTCCGAGACGACGGTGCGTGGACATATCTCCGGCAAAAAGCTGGCCGACGTCGAAGAGTGCGAAGGTTGTCACCTCGATGTTGCCGCGGGATTTCAAACGAGCGCCCATACGTTGGCGTCGTTCAACAATCCCATATACCGTGGTTCGGTAGACCGATTTCGATCCGACGTCGGCGAAAAACCCAGTCGTTTTTGCGGCGGGTGCCATGACATTTCGTTGCTCGTCGACGGCGCGATGGACACGAAAATCGAGCCCACGGATATGCGAGCGCATGCGGGGATCGGATGCAAAACATGTCACGGAATCGTGGCCGTTCGTGTCGACGGTAATGCCAGTTATGAGCTTTCCGCCGAACCGCTTCCCGTGCCGGTACAGGGCAAACCGGAGACCGTTGCGATTCATAAAAAAGCCGCGGCGACGGATATTTTGCGCAGCAATGCGTTGTGCGTCTCGTGCCACCGAGCATTTCTTCACGAAGGTACGGGGAACGCCCATTTCTTGATTGGTCAAGACGACGTCACGCCTTGGCAACAATCCGCTTATGCGGGATCGACGGCGCATCTGCTCGACGAAGAGATCCCTCGACAGGATTGTCGCGGCTGCCACATGCCCAAAGAAGTCGCGGAACGAAATGACCCCGGGGCGAAAGATGGGAAAATTGCCTCGCACAGGTTCGTCGGGGCACATACGTGGCTGGCGGCGATGCGTGGCGACGAAAAGACCATGGCCCTCGTGCAAAAAATGCTCAAAGGGTCGGTATCCATCGACATCGCCGCAATCGTCGGGGAAGGGGGAAAGCGTTTCTTACCGGCCGACGGAGCCGCGATCAAAGCCGGAGAACACATCGTCGTGGATGTGGCTTTGCGGAATGAAAGCGTCGGTCATCGTTTTCCGGGCGGCGTGATGGATGCGCAAGATGCGTGGATCGAAGTCGAAATTCACGATGCGAAAGGTCGATTGATCGCCGAAGCGGGCCTCGATCACGGACGAACGGGCGACGATCCGACAGCACATCGTTTGCGGGCCTTGCAATTGGGAGAAGACGGCACGCCGCGTCTGGAACGACAAACAGAACAATTCCGCACGGCCGTCTTTAATCACACGTTGCCTCCGCGGGCGGCGCAAGTCGTCGAATATGCGCTCGACGTTCCGGCCAATGTGGTTTTTCCGTTGCAGGTCATCGCGCGCTTGAATCACCGCACACGTAATCTTCCCGTGCAAAAGGTGGCGTGCGAAGCGACGCGAAATGCGCGCGGGGCCGCATTTCAAAAAGCCGGCATCAAGCTCGATGCCTGTGCGCCGCAGCCCATTACGCTCATCGCCGAAGCCGAATCGTGGATCGGTCCGGGCGACGCCCCGAGTCATTCGGACAAACCTCGCAAACCCGCATGGCGGCGCTTGTACGATCATGGTTTGGGGTTCGTCGGGGCATTGCAAGAACGTCGTGATGAAGCGGGGCCGAGTTTTGCGGCGGCATTGGCGACGCTCGAAGGTTCCTCCGATCCTCGTCCCAAAGCCGTGGTCATGGGCGCTTTGGCCATGCTCGCGGGGCGTCAAGGACGCGTGGATGAAGCCTTGAAATGGGTCGACGCGATAGCAAAGATCCTGCCCGATCATCCGGCCATTTCGTATTTGCGAGGCGAAGCATTGTCGCAAGTCTGGCGTTTTGACCAATCCGCCGTGCCCCTCGCCGAAGCTGCGGAAAAAACGCCCGGCGATGACGCCGTTTGGGTCATGCTGGCGACGGCCAGGGCCAGCGCCGGAGATTCTCGCGGGGCGCTCGAAGCCGTTCGTCGGGGCCTCGAGGTTCAACCGCGCGATCACGATTTGCTCCGCATTCAAGCCTTGTCGCTCGGCGCATTGCACGCACCCGAAAAAGAAACGTCGCTCGCGTGGGATGAATGGCAAAAGGTTCGTCCCGCCGATATCATTCCCAGCATCAAAGCGAAGTGCAGCAAAAACGTTCCGGGTTGTGCGCTCGAACGAAGTCCCGTGCACATTCATTCCATGCGTATGAAATGATTCGTGTGGAGGGGAAGGGGAAGGGGAAGATGAACGAGCCATTTCCATCGATGCTCGGGCGATCGGCGACGTTGCTGATCGCGGCTCTTTTGGCGTTCGGTTGCACGCACTCATCGGACAAACCGAAAACGTCTGCGGATGTTGCGCCGCGGGAACTCGGGTTATCCGTCGGTGCTCGCAGCAATGGTTCGGTCACTCAATTTTTCGTCGCTCCGATGGATAAACACGGAATCGTTCCGATTGGATCGACCGATAAGCTGTTCATTGCCGAAGCTGGGGGACGAGAAATACAATTCGGTATTGATTCGGGACGACAATGGGTCGTCCAAGTCGCCACGAAGGCAGAGGCGTTTCAGCTCATTCTGCTGCATGATTCAAAGCGTTTCGTAAACACCGTGCAATTGCCCATGTCATTTTCTCTTCGAGCTCACTTCGAGGTCAATGGCAACGAAGAGGGGATCCGTGTCGATTGGACGTCGTCGGCCGTGCCTGCGGAAATGCAGCTATCGGCCGAGGCAGGACCGAGGCGTTACGAGACGAAGTCCGCGGAGAGCGGGACTGAGGCGGCGGGTTTGGCGAGCTTTCCGCTGCGGTTGCTCGAGCGGCCCCTGAATGCGTATGGGTCGGTCGGTGACTCGAATGATTTCATCGTCACGGCGACGCGTCACGGGGGCAAAATCACGCTTGATCCTGCATTGGCCAATTATCCAAGCGCGGAGCGTCTCGAACAAATTCGAACCGTGATTGTCATGCCGCCGGAACCGCGATTGCCGTCACGGCCGGCCATCGCCGTGGAGCCGCCCCCGTGAAAAATGCGAAATTAATTCAACTATTGGCGATGATCATGGCTTCGTCCACGATGGGCGCGCGAGGACTGGCCTGCATAGGTGATTGCACCGATCGCACGGATCATCACGTCATCCCCTTGTTACCGGCTGCCAGCGGCGACAATGGTGGCCCGGTGCCTTCGGATTCGACTGCGGCTGCCTGTGCAAAGTATTGCCCGCACTCCGACAGTTGCAAAGCCACAACGATTGGGCAGCCGGACGGCACGGGCATTCCGGCGATCGAGTGTGAATCGCATTATACATGCGGTGCCGGTCGACGCCCGGTAGGTTTGGCGGAGTTGAACATCGGTGCGCCGTCGACCATGCAGCAATGGTTCGCCCAGACCGCACATTTGGAAGCGGCCTCCGTGGATGCATTTCGTCTTTTGCGTCGGGATCTTCGCGCGCACGGTGCTCCTCGGGCGCTTTTGCGGCAAGCGTCGCGCGCGGCGCGTGAAGAAAGACGTCACGCTCGGCGCATGCGGGCTTTGGCGAAACGGGCAAAGGTCAATTCTCCGGTGCCCGTCGTTGTTCCCACGCCGGTGCCGTCGTTTGAAGAATTGGTTTGTCATAACGCCATCGAGGGCGGCATTCGGGAATCGTTCGGCGCGCTCGTCGCTCTGTACCAAGCGCACCATGCGCAGGATCGTGAAGTCGCGGCGGCGATGAAAAAAATCGCCCGCGAAGAAGCAAATCATGCCGCATTGTCGTGGCGCATTTCCGAGTGGGCTCGTCCCCGCCTGACCTCCGAAGCGAAGCAACGCGTGGATATGCAAACGCAGGCTGCGGCTCACGCATTGCTGCGCGATGTCGAATCGGCTGTCGATATCGAAACTCGTCACATTTTGGGATTGCCGGATGCTTGTACGTCCTTCATTCTCGCCAAAAAGCTCCTCGCGCACAGCGTCTAATCGCGAAGCGGCGCAATGCTGGGGGCATCGCGGATCGAGGGAATGAACGATCGACTAATTCGTCGATGCGGAGGGACATTTCGGCAGCATGACAATGAATTTGGTCCCATCGTGATTGCTGCTCATCAAATCAATCGTTCCGCCGTGTGCTTCCACGATTTGACGACAAATATAGAGCCCGAGACCGAGACCACCGTAATGGCGATTGGAAACGGCCCGTTCGAAGCGGCCGAAAATGCGTTGCTGTTGGTCCGACGGAATGCCGATACCTTGATCTTCGACGCTCAAGAATGCCGCGTCTCCCGATGACCAGACCCGTAAACCGATGGGTTTGCCCGAACCATACTTGATGGCATTCGTCAGCAAATTGGTGCAAACCTGACCGATACGCGTTCGGTCCCACATCCCTCGCGCCGGACCGGCCACATCAATCGACACCGTGGAACCGGCTCGCATGGCTTCTTCGCGTAATGCATTGACCGTTTCATTCGCGATGACCGCCAAGTCCGTATCCTCGATGGTTAAATCGGGCCGTCCGCCGTCGAATCGCGATACATCCAGCAATCGATCGATCAAGTACGACAAATGTTTACTTTGCCGATCGGTGGTCAATAGCATTCGTTCGAGCAGCGCGGGCGACAAACGGGCCAACGATTCTTGCCGCAAATGGCGCAGGAGCACTTCGATGCCGAGGCGCAATGACGTACACGGAGTACGCAATTCGTGCGAAGCAATGGACAGAAATTCATTGCGGGCGACGATCGCGTTCTGGGCCTGTTGATAAAGCTGCGCGTTGGCGAGCGCCAAACCGGCATGCAAAGCGAGGTTTTCGGCCGGCGCCAAATCACTCGATGAAAGCGGTGGAGATTCGGGTTTTCGTCCCAGCGCAAGCGCTCCGAGAAGACGTCCGTGCACGACCAGAGGCACAGCGAGGAAAGACCCGACGCCCAAGGATTCCACGAATGGCAAGTCCGCCGGGTTTGTCGAGCCAATGATGGCCAAACGGTCGGTGTCCGACGCGTCCGCAAGCGATTCGATCAAAATGGGTTTGCCCGTGAGCAGCACAGTGCCCAGGCCCCGAGTCACCGCGGGCTCGAAAAATATTTCTTTGGGCATTGCGGATCGCGGCGCGAGGGACGCCATGTTTATGCGTCCGTCATCATGTTTCGTCCATAGTGCACACCAATCCCCCGCAAACGGCACACAAGCGTGAACGAGGCGCGCCGACATATCCTTGTAATCCAGCGTTTCCGCCAGAATTCGGCTCGTCCGGGCCAAGAACGACGATTGCCGTTCGGCTCGTTCCGCAACCGCCCGCGCCAATTGCTCCTTCTCGAGCAACCGGTCGCGTTCTTCCTCGGCGATTTTTCGCTCCGTGATATCGCGGCCCAGGATTAACAGCCCTTTTCGACTCCCGTCACTGCAAAAAAGGGGAATCTTGAGTACGTCATACGTTCGAAGCACTCCATCCGGCGTGGGAATTCGTTCCTCATTTCGTGATAATCCGCCGCGACTCCACGCGGCGGCGTCCGTTTCCCCGCAATAATGCAAGGCATCGTGGTAAAACGGTGAAAGTTCCGCGAGCTCGTGGTCCGTTTTTCCGCGATAATCTATGTTTTCAAGCTGAAACAATTCAAGGCCGGCGTGGTTGACTTCGAGCCATCGACCACTTCCATCCTTCATGAAAATGGGATCCGGCGACGCTTCAATCAGCGTGCGCAAGCGTTCTTCAGGGCTGACGGCAGTCGGGTGCGTAGTGTCGTTGTTTTGTGAGGTCATCGCGATTCGATAGACCGTATCTAATCGACGACGGACGACCGTCAATTCGAACGTGCCGCTGAGCTCTCCCGGCGGTACAGCCACCAAGACCCGACGTGATCGATGGGCACGATCGTGGGATCCGGGCGAAACAAATGGGCCGGTGACGTCGGGTTGCGCACGAGAAACCAATCAAAAAAGCGTCCGTTCTCGAGCACGCGGAAGCGTTGCGGCGTCCATTCCCAACGCAATGGCACCGCCGGTGGAATCACCGCTCCGGGTTTTTTCGGTTCATGATACGTGAGCGGCGAGCCGCCAAAAGTCGAAAAATGAAAGCTGAGCCAACCACCTTTCTCCGCTTGCACGTACGCCGGCAAGTGAATGAAAGGTGTGTTTTTCTTTTTCGTCCCGCCGTGATCGAAGACCAAATACATGAGTTTCGGGCCGACGGGGATCTTCTGCGTGATTTGATGGAAATCTTCCGTGACCCGATTGAATTCGCGATAATTCTCGACGACGGCCGACGTGAGCCGTAGCGGTGCATAAGCCAGCATGAGCACGGCTGCAATACGCACCACCGATATTCGCGGCAAGTCCGGCAGAAATCCCAAAGCCAAGAGCGCCGTCGCGACACTTTCGCGTGGATAAATGTACCACCAAAGCCCGGCCGACATCGGGAGCTTCATGAACAACAAGAAAAAAGCTCCGGCACAACCGAGCACAACCAAGGTCACTCCGCCAAACCAATACCAATCCCGTTTCGTTTGGCGTTCCCATCGGCTGTCGAGCAGCGCGACGAAACAAAGCACGAACGCCACCCCGCCCAGGATTTTGAAAGCTTCGAGCAGGCCCGCCGCTTCTTGCGGATCATTAAAACCGCCTTCTTTCAGATAATTCGGTAATTCACGTAATCGTGCCAAATCGAATTTCTCGAGCTGCATCTGTGACCGCAAAAGAGCCGGTCGGGCACGCAGCCACATCAAAAATAGAACTCCCGGTACGATCAAGGGCGGTAGTACCGGCCAAACTCGACGCGTGGCCGGATACATGACGGCCGTCGTTCCCACGACCGCGAGCAACGCAAAGGGAAATCGGAAAATATGCGTGAAGAAAAGCAAGACGAGGACCGCGGAGAGCTGGATCTGTCGGGTTGACGATGGTTTGTCGAGCACGCGAAGGGTCAGACCCACCGCGGCGCAAAAAAGTCCCAACGCCCCCACGTAATTCAGAAATCCCCAATGCGTCAAAAAGTTCCACACGAGCGGCAGCCCGGCCAAACCCAAAAGCGGGCTCTTCTTCATGCCGTGGAACATCAACCCGAGCCCCAATGGGAGCGTCGCCAGCATGATCGCCGCCGCCATTTTCGCGGCGATCCACGATGGAACCACGAGCATGAACAACGCACCCAGCACGTACGTGGACATGTAAGGCACGCCGATCGGCGTGATCTCGAATTGCTCGCGCAGGTGGTAATCGGTGTCCCAGTAATGCCGCAAAATCCCTGTGTTTGCCGCGTGAAACGGCAAATCCGTCATGGGCGCGTAACGCGTCACCGTGAAGGGATACGCCACGACGTACACACACGCCGCGAGCCCGACGAGCACGAGAAACGCATCGCTGGGATTGCGCCTCGCCGCGCGTTTGAGCCGATCGAAAACAACCACGCGGCCAACCTACCACGCTTTCGTCGAGGTGCAGATCGGTCGACGTCGCCGCTCCATCTTGATCCTCCACATCGCCAAACCTTGGGCTACCCTCTCGCGTCGAATGCCCCCGCCTTCGCCCTGGCGTTTGTCTCGAGGCACCGACGGTTTGCCCAGGACAAACGCTTTCGAAACTCGCGCAGCTCATATCGTGACCATCGCGGCCACGGTGTGGATGGCGCTCGTCGCGTCGTGGGAAATGCTGGGTCCCGTGCTTGCGGGGCATTGGGCCGCTGCGGCGAGCATGGGCATCATTGCGGAGAACATGTTGCGCTGGGGCATCGTCGGCCCCGTATGGGAATACACCGCCGCCAAACCCGGTCCCGAGATGTTTTATTGTCATCACCCGTGGGGGATCTTCTGGGTGACGACGCTCTTCATGAAGGTGTTTGGTCGACACGACGTCGTGTGTCGTCTCCCCGCGATTGTCCTGTCCACACTCACGCCGCCCTTGCTTTACGCCATCGGTCGATCGATTTGGCGGCCCGCATCAGGTGCGGCGGCGGCGCTTGGGTTTGTCGTTCTGCCCATCACGCTCGCCTTTGCGAACTTCAACGTGCTCGAAGTTCCCCTCATGTTCTGGTCGCTGCTGGCCATTTGGGGAGCGCTGCGTTTGTCGCAAACGAACCGCCGCAGGTACCTCGTCGCCGGCGCCGTCGGGCTCGTCATGGCGCTGCATACGGATTGGCCTGCGTATGTTTTGGCCGGTCAGCTCCTTGGTTTCTGGCTCTTTCGCGGGTATCTCGGAGGGCGGCCCGCGTTTGGCCCGGTACACGAACGACGATTCGCCGAAAACTGGATCCTCTGGGCGACCTTGTCCGTCCTCACGGGGCTGTTTTACCTGGCCGTGTTTCAACGCGTGGGGAAACTGGGCGATCTTTTGAACACATACGGGTCTCGTTCGTCCGGGAACAATTTGCCGCTCGCCGCGGTCTTGGCGTCACGGCGGTACTGGATCGAATTGTCCTTCACCCCGATCGCCATCGCGCTGGGCAAAGCGGCTGCGGTCGTGAGTCTCTTGCGCCTCGTGTTGTTGCGCAACGAAGCCGAGATCTACCCGCTTGCTTACTTGGGCATGGCCGTCTTTCAGTACGTCGTGTTCAAACAAGGCGCCGACATCCATGTCTTTTGGCCTCAAACGTTCGGGGCCTACTTTGCTTTGGCGATGGGAGCTTTGGCCGCCACGACCGCGTCTTGTTTCGAGTCCGTGCGAGCGATGGTGCGTCGGCATCGGGGATTGTCTTGCGAAACCTCGTGGGAGAAAAGCGGCGTCGCGGCGCTCGTCTTCTTTGCTCCGGCCCTGCTCGCGATCCTGCGCGACGGCGCTCCCGCGGTCGCGTACGCGCGGCGTACCGGAGGTCGCTTCAACGAGAAGGGTTTGCCCATCGCTTCCGATGGCGACAAAATCGCGTTTATTCAGCACATCATGAAGAGTTTGTCCGCGGACGCGACCGTCGACTTGCACGAGAGCATGCACGCCAGTTGGTCGCATACGTGGGCTCTGGGCGGGCATCTCGTTCAGGTCTTCGTTCCGGTTCCCACGCCTTCGCCGAGTGGCAAAGACAAACCGTTCTTGCTGAACAGTCGCTTCACGCCGGAAGACCAATTGGCGGCGCTTTCCGCCAAGTTTCACGTCACGACCGTCGGCCAGTTTTGGCACATCGATCCGCGACGACCGCCGGCGCCGCTGGATGCGTTTTCCTTTGCGGAACGAGAACCGTCGTTGCTCGAATGGGCGTTTGTCTCGGCCACGGAACCCGTACGCACGGTCGAGCCGGATCCTTGGGCGACTTGGGAATTGCGCACGCATTGGAAACAAATCGCGGTCGTTCCCGATGCTTCGCCGACGACGTTCGAACAATTGCGCATCGCTCACAACATCGCTGTGGAACAAGGCGATGGGGCTCGCGCATTGGCGCTCTTCACCACCTTGAGAAAGCAGCTTCGACCCATCGATGCGTCGTTTGATGCGGGGTTTGGGGCGCAGAGCGCCGAAGGCGGCTCGAAGCCCCAAATGTTCAACCAGGGCGTCGAGATCGTTGGCGTGCGAATGATCGACGGCGTGCATCCCCGGCTCGACATCGTGTTCCGTTCGTCCGGGCCGATGCCCGCGGGCTCGGCCATGGTCGTTCGATCGCGCGTGGTCGAGCGAGCGCGTTTGTCATTGACGATGGCGGATCCGACCGTACGCGAAGTGGGACAACCTCTGGCCATCCCGCCCGCGCGTTTTCGCAAAGGTTTCTTGTACGTAAATCCCGTCTCGATCGTGAAGCGTCCCGGCCGCGAGATTTACCAGGTGTCATGGAATGGTCGTGGGCGACAGCCGGTTCGTGTTGCGGGCACGCAAGCGACGACCGTGGACGTCCTCGAATTACAATGAGCAGAACGGAGGGGAAGTTGGACAAACCTGTTTTGGATCCGGATTTTGCATGGCGATTTGCTCGGGAATGGATCGCGGCTTGGAATGCCGGCGATCTCGAGCGAATTTTTCGCCATTACGCTGATGATTTCGAATTTTCGTCGCCCTACATCGTCGAGCGTGGGTTTTCTCCTTCGGGGGTCCTTCGGGGCAAAGACGCGATTCGTCCGTATTGGTCGGCCGGTCTCGCGGCAAAGCCTCAGCTGCATTTCGACCTCGTCGCCGTATGCGCAGGCGTGAACACCATATCGATTTCCTATTCGAGCCGTGGTCGGAAGCCGGCGTGCGAGACGTTTCTATTCGACGAACGTGGACTGGTCATTCGATCGATGGCGACGCACGCGGTGGTCATTCCGCCGGACGAGCATTCGTGAATTTCGACGCGAGCGGGAAGGTGAGGGGAGCGCACTGATTTTGCTGTGCCGTCGCGGGATTTGGCGTAACGTTGCAACATGACGCGGAAGCTCGACCTCGCCCCGAACGCACGGATTACATTCCTCACCGGTGCCGGTATTTCCGTGGCCTCGGGAATTCAGGCATATCGCGGCCCGAATGGGTTATGGAACGAGGTCGACGTGGAAACATGGGCGACAGCGGCGGCGATTGCGCGTGACCCTGCGGGATGTTTTCGAGCGCATCGGGGATTTGCGGCGCATGTTGCCAGGGCCAAACCGAATGCCGCGCATCGGGCCATAGCGGAGTTTGCTCGACGGCATACTTCGGGGCGCGTCGTGGTCATCACGCAAAATGTGGATGGATTGCATCAGCAGGCGGGGAGCGAAAACGTCATCGAGATTCACGGCTCGCTTTTTCGCTTGCGTTGTCCGGATGAATCCTGCGGTGTGAAAATGACGTTCGACAAACCCGGCGACGCTTCGGACGAAGCGCCGGTTTGTCCGACCTGCGGGAAGTCCATGCGGTACGATATCGTTCTTTTTGACGAATATCTTGATCCCATGTACGAGCGATCCGTCAAAGACGCACTCCGAAATTGTGATTTGTTCATTGCGGTGGGCACGAGCGGTGTCGTTTATCCGGCGGCTGCGTACGTGCGGGAAGCGGATTACGCCGGAGCCAAGACGATGTTCGTGAACATAGAACGGCCGGTTCCGGCGAATCCGTATTTTGACGAGGTAATCGAGGGAAAAGCGGAAGAGGTATTACCCGTTTTGCTCGGTGTGCAGAATGATTGACTCAACGAACGGGGGGGTTCGTCGGCGGGATGATCGAATGCGTTTTACGGCGAATCAGTAGCGGTCGTACGCGTCGCAATCGTCGTCGTCGTAGTAGTCTTCGTCATCGTAATCATCGTCGCCATAGTCGGGACCGTAGTCGGGACCGTAGTCGTCACCGTATCCGGGTCCGTTGTTTTGCTCGACGATGATATTGATGTCCGGTTGTCCATATCCACCATATCCGCCGTAGCCATATCCGCCATAACCATATCCGCCATAGCCGTAGTCATCCTCGAAATCCTCGAAATGATCATAGAATCCGCCGTACCCGTACCCGCCATGGAAATGTCCGAGTCCGGGATTGCCGAATCGACGTCCAAGGGCGAGTCCTCGACCCGGTCCAAAGTTACGGAACCCGCCGCGTCGGAACCCGCCGTGACCGGTCGTCAAAGCTTCGCTCGATTCAGCGGTATTGTCCGCGGTCATCGCTTGTTCGTCGACGGGTTCTTCGACCGTCGTTGCACATCCGGTTCCCGTCGACACGGTCACCAAACCGAGACCAAGCATCATCGCGAACTTATGAAACTGCGACATAGATTGTATTCCCCTTTTTTTCGTTGGAGTTTCCAACGCAATCGGACCTGCGTTGTTCCGCGTGTCCGACCGTGCATCCTATCTTCGGCGCCCAGCCTCGTTCGTCGACCCCCCGGCGCGTGAATGCATCAAATATTGGTTGCCCGCCCCGGGCATCCTCGAATCTCTTTATGGGGCATGTTTGTCGCGGATAAGAGCACGTTCCGGGCGGCGTGCGAAGGCGCGTTTGCAGCATTGCGGAATTGTGCTCGCGCTTGAATCTTATTTCGACCGCCTCGTCCGAGATGCGCTTCAAGCTTGCACGTTCGGTGAAAACAGCCTATCTCTGTGAGACGAAGCGAATCGAAACCTTATCCGGAAAACCAGGAGAACCATCATGCGTAACCTATTTGCCCCCGTTCTTGCCGCAGCTCTTTCCACAGCGTTCTTGGGCTTTGCCGCCCCCGCGCGAGCCGGTATTGTCGATTCGTGCGGTCTCATCGAGATCAACGCCGACACGAAATGCGAAATGCGCGTCGAAGGTGGGTGCACGACTTCTTGCACGCCCATCAACTTCACCGCGGAATGTTCAGCCCAATTGTACGTCGATTGCAACGGCGGGTGTAATGCCACGATCGACGCTCAGTGCACCGCGACGTGCGGCGCGACGTGTTCCGCCGAATGCATGATCGACCCCGCCAAATTCGACTGCGCGGCTTCATGCAAAGCCGACTGTTCGGGAAGCTGTGATGCTCGATGCGCCGGCGCCGCGGATACCAATCGTTGTCGTTCGTCCTGCCAATCGACGTGCGACGGCGAGTGCAACGCCCGATGCGAGGTGACTCCGCCGAGCGCCGATTGCCAAGCGAAGTGCGATGCGTCCTGCTCGGGCTCGTGCGACGCCGACGTCAACATGCAATGCCAAATCGATTGCCAAAACAAGAGCTTCGTGGATTGTGAAACCAAGCTCGAAGGCGGCTGCAAGACCGCGTGTTCGAAGCCCGACGGCGCGTTGTTCTGCGACGGCCAATATGTCGAAGTCGGGGACAAACTCGACGCGTGCGTGGCGGCGCTGGAGGAAGCGTTCCAAATCAAAGTCACCGGATATGCTTACGGCGACGCACAATGCAGCGGCAATTCGTGCACCGCCGAGGCTGGAGCGGGATGCTCCTGCGCGCAAGTCGCCGCCGGAGGCGCGCACGAATCGACCAGCACCGCCCTCGGATTGCTCGGCGCGTTCGCGGCATTCGGTCTCGCCGTCAGCCGCCGCAAAAAGCAAAGCGCGTGATATCGTTCCCGCCTGATTTCACCCCACCTCGTAAAAATACCCCGCCTCATCCATTGCGCATGCATTGACTACGTTCTCGCGGTAGGATGCGCCCTCCCGTGTCCGAACCCATCGCCGAGACGCCCCTTGCTCCACCTTCCGTGGTTGCGCCCGAGCAGCGTAATCTGGCATTTGCGGCCATTCTCTCCGCATTGTTGCTTACGGCCATCGATCAAAATATCGTGGGAAACGTGCTTCCGCGCATTGTCCGCGAGCTTGGGCAGGTGCACCTCTACGCGTGGGTCATTTCCGGTTATTTGTTGACATCGACCATTGCGGTGCCCATTGCCGGCAAACTCGGGGATCTGCATGGGCGTAAAATCGTGCTTCTCGGAGGCATTACCGTTTTGTCGCTCGGTGGTCTTCTCGCCGCGCTCGCCGATTCGATGGAGGCCATAGTCGCCATGCGAGCTTTGCAGGGAATCGGTGCGGGGTTTTTACAAGCCGGCGCGTTCGCCGCCATTGGTGATTTATTGGCTCCTTCCGAACGCGGACGCTACACGGGCCTTTTTAGCGCTGCGTACGCGTTTGCTTCGATGGTCGGTCCGCTCCTCGGCGGGCTCATTGCGGATCGGCTGGGCTGGCGCTGGGTTTTTCTTTTGGATCTGCCGCTCGGAATCTTCGCTTCTTGGGCCATTCTTCGAGGTTTGACCGTGCATAGGTCGCGCTCGATGACGTCGACATTCGATTGGCGCGGCGCGCTCGCTTTCGTCGGCACCATCGTCCCGATGATGCTCGCATTTCCTTCGGGAAAAGCGGCAACACCCGATACGTTGACCATGCTCCGTGTGCCGCTTCTGGTCTTCGCGGCGAGCATGTTCGGGCTTTTTCTTTTCCTTGAAAAACGCGCCGCCGAGCCGCTCGTGCCTTTGCATCTATTCCGAAGGCCCGTATTTTCCGTGGCCATTGCCGTCGCGTTTTTGTCCGGCGGCGGCCTTTACGCTGCGGGTGGCTTCGTGCCGCTTTACGTGCAAAATGTCCTCGGAAAAACCGTCACGCAAGCCGGCATCGTTTTCGTTCCCATGATGGTCACGCTCGTGCTGGGCAATATCATCGGCGGCCAATGGTTGTCCCGTCGCGGTTCGTATCGTTGGCTCAGCGTGGCGGGGGCGGTCATTGCCTCGAGCGGTTTGTTCGTATTAGCGCGATTGGATGCGCAGTCGACGATGGGACAAACCATGGCGTGCCTCGCCGTCTTCGGCGTGGGGCTCGGCATAACTTTGCCCATGTTGACGATCGCCGCGCAAAATGCGGTTGAGCATCAATACCTCGGCGTGGCCACGTCGCTCATGCAATTCGCCCGAACCTTGGCTGGAAGCGTCGGTGTTGCGTCGTTTGGCGCCGTATTGGCGGCGCGAATGGATCGCGGCATGGCCGTCGCTTTGTCCGACGTATTTCTCATGGCCGGCGCGCTCGTCGGATTGGGAGGATGCGTAGCTTTCTTTCTTCGCGATATACCGCTGCGAAAAACCAATGCTTGATCCCGCGTCGACTCATTGAATTGCTTTCCCCGAGGAGCTTGTATGGATACGTCAATCACCCCCCGAATCGTCCCGTTGACCAGCTGCTCCGACCAACGTGCAGGTGGAAAGGCCGTTCACTTGGCCAAACTCGCCGGCGCGGGTTTACGCGTACCCGAAGGGTTTGTCGTCATTGATGCCACGCCGGATGCTTTGCCCGAAGGTATTATTGACGCTTATGCGCGCCTCGCCGGTCCGGTCGCGGTGCGTTCCTCCGCAATGGGCGAAGACAGCGTCGACACGTCTTTTGCCGGTCAATACGATACGTTTTTGGGAGTCCATGGCGCGGAGGACGTAAAAAACGCCATTGTACGCTGTTTGCAGTCGGTCAAGGCTGCTCGTACGGACGCTTATCGAGACGCCGTTCATGCGCAGCGCGAGGCATCCATGTCCGTCGTCGTGCAACGTATGGTCGACGCTCGAGCGGCCGGAGTTCTTTTTACTCGGAATCCAGTCAATGGTGCGGAGAATGAAATCGTCGTCGAAGCCGCTCGCGGTTTGGGAGAAGCGCTCGTCAGTGGGCACGTATCGGCGCATCGCCTCGTCTTGTCCCGCGAAGCGACGGTCTTGACAAACGATACCCAAGCCTCGGACGCGTTGCTCGAAGCGGATGTCGCTGCGCGGCTGGTTCGTGATGCATTGGTTGCGGAAAAACACTTCGGCCACCCGCTCGATATGGAATGGGCCGTCGATGGCGAGGGAACGATTCATTGGCTTCAGGCTCGGCCCATTACCACGACAAACTTGCCGGGCATGGATGAATTGGATTCGGTCATGGACGAGCCGGAATCGATGATTCTGACCACGTACAACGTCGGGGAGATTCTTCCCGGCGCGGCGACTCCCTTGAGTTCCAGTTTGACGCGCGGGTGTCTGGATGAATCGATGCGGGCGCTGTATTCCAGCTTTGGAATTCCGTGGGAGCGTCTTGAAAAGCAACAAATGATCACGAATTTCAGCGGTCATCTCTTCTTGCACCTCAATGTCATGTATCTCGTACCGCTGTATGTCGCGGGGACATCGCAAGACGGATTGGACTATTCTCTCGCCGGTCGCAGCCTCGACCCCGTCGATTTGGGTCCTCCGGCGCCACAAATGACGCGCATCCGAAATGCCGCGAATTATTTCCGATATCTTTTGCGGGCTCGTCAAGCGTTCGAAGCCTGTTTGGCGCGCACCGTGTCGTTTGAAATCGAGCGATCGTTGGACCTTCGTCGATTGCACGAAAATATTGGGAAAGCCATCCCCGTCATCACCGATGGGTTTGGCGCTCATTTGCACACGTCGTCGCTCTCCGGCGCATTACACGATGTATTGCTGGGCATTCTGAGCGGCGGGGCGAAGGCGACCCCCCAACATCAGGCGACCGTTTCCGGCTTGCTTGCGTTTGTCGATTCAACCGGTCCCGATGCGGCCACGAGCTCGCTCGGGTTGGCGCAAGCCATGGATCGACTCGTGGCAATCATTGCGCAATCTCCCCGGGACGCCGAGAAAATCGCGCGGATGTCCGAAGACGAAGCGTTGGGCTTTATCCGAAGCGGTGAATGTTCGGAAAAAATACGCGCGACGTTCGATGAATTCCTGGAGCATCACGGGCATCGTTGCATTCGCGAGGTTGAATTACATCAAGCCGATTGGAACGAAGATCCGCGTCCGCTTTTGGCGAATGTTCAAGGAATGCTGGCGCTGTCCCAAAGCGCATTAAAAGGTCGCAATCGGGAACGAATGCAATTGCCGCCCATGCCCCTGCCAAAACGGCTCATCGTGGAGAAAATCGTGTCGGCATCGCGCGAAGCGCTCGTCTTGCGGGAACGATCGAAATCGCACGCGGTGCGCCTTTTGCGCAAAATTCGCCCGGCGTATCTCGAGCTGGCGCAGCGCCTCGTGGATCGCAAAGACCTGCCGGATACCGACCTCATCTTTTACTTCACCCACGAAGAAGTCGGTAAAATGATCGAGCAACCCGATCCCGCGCTCGTGCGTCGCGCGTTGCATCGCCGTCGATTGCAGCCGCAAAAAATGGCGCTGCAGTTTCCCCGCGTATGCAGGGGCAAACCAAAACCCATCGAAGAAACATTCGATCCGAACGACACGACCGAAGTCATGCAAGGAACGCCGGTGAGTCGCGGCGTCGTTATCGGTTTGGCTCGGGTCGCGCGTTCACCGGACGAAGCCAAAGCCATCGAACCCGGGGAAATTCTCGTCGTGCCTTATACCGACGTCGGCTGGGCGCCGTATTTCTTACGCGCGGCCGGTTTGGCCTCGGAAATTGGCGGCACACTTTCGCACGGAGCCGTCGTCGCCCGTGAATGCGGTTTGCCGGCAATCGTGAATCTACCCGGCGCCACCAAACGATTCCGTACCGGGGACAAACTTCGCCTCGACGGAAACAATGGCGAATTGCGCCTCATCTCGCGCGCCGCAGCCCCGTGAATTCGACGTTTACTTCTTGCGTACGACTTCGCCGCCGAACGTCATCGGATACGTAATGATGGCGACGCCACCGCGCGGTTGCGGGAATTTCACTTTTTTGAAGGCGTCCGCGACGCACTTGTCGACCTTCGCGTTTTTCATGGTCGACTTCTGCACGGTCGCTTCTTTCACCGTTCCCAGCGGTCCCACCGTCGCTTTGATCGTGATCGTTCCTTCGAGCTTGCCCTGTTTGTCCGCGCCCAGCGTGTAACACGCATCGAATGCTTGGATGTTGTCGTTGATCGCTTTCTGGATCTCGTCGTTCGACAAACTTCCCACCAGCGTCGTCGTCTCGGTGTTCGTCGTCACCGTAGGGTTTGTCGGAGGCGTCGTCGCCGACGTTGTTGCCGATGGCGTAGGTGACCCGGACGAACCTTGTTCGGAGGTCGCCGAAGTTACGGGAGCGGTGGACGAAGCGGGCGTCGTCGTCGCGTTCGCGCCGGCCGATGATTCCGGCTGTTTGACCGAAGGTTCCGGGCCGCAGCCCAGGGCGCATGCGGAGAGGACACCAAGACAAACCCACTCGAAACCCAAGAAACGCATGCCCCGAGTTCACGCCAAATCGGCCGTTGCGTCCACGGGAAAAACGTTCGTCGTGTAGGTTCAAGCCACCCGCACGTGGGCAAACCTGCGCAACGCGATCGCCCGCTTGTAGGCGACTTCGTAGGCGTTCGCCATCGTCGCGGTGCTGAACCGCTCCCGCGCACGCCGTGCACATCGTCGTCGATCGAACGTGTCGAGCATCTGCACGGCATGAGCCAACCCTTCGACGTTGCCGCTCGAGACGAGAAATCCCGTCACGTTTTGATCGACGAGCTCCGGAAATGACCCGCGCGCAAATCCCAGAACGGGCGTTCCGCAAAGCATGGCTTCGATTGCTACGAGTCCAAAAGGTTCTTCCCAGTCGATCGGACAAACCAACGCTCGGGCACCTCGGAGCAGAGCCACCTTGGCCGCGTGATCGGCTTCGCCAAGCTCGTGCACGTTCGGAAGCTCCAGGCGCGGCGCGATGTACTTGTCGAAATATCCCTGATCGACCGAGTGCGTTCGTCCGGCCAAACGAATGGGCAACCCGACGCGTTGTGCGATGTCGATGGCGACGTGGGTTCCTTTCTCCGGTGCGTACCGCCCAAGGTGCAACAGGTACCCGGCATCTTCGAAGCTGGGCAGGTAACGCGAAGGCGACAAACCATGATGAATGACGCTCGCATGCGGCAGCGGCGTTTCCAGTTTCAACTGACGCTCGCTGATGGCGACGTAGTAGGCCTCCGGATGCGCGGCATAAATGCGCGACAAACCTTCGTCTCGATGATGATGCAACGTGTACACGATCGGCACGTTCACGAACGCGCCAAGAGGCAAACCGAGCGCGCTGTTCAGATGGATGACGTCGAATGCGCCCCGACGAACCTCGGCGATGGCCCACGCCAAATGGTTCACGTCGTCCGAGCACGTCGGAGGCCACGCGGGTTTGTCATAAAGTGCGCGTTTTCGACCCGTGACGACCGAGTCTCCCGTCGTGAAGACAGTGACCTGATGTCCGCGAGCGGTGAGCTCTTCGGCGAGCTCGTAACAAAAGAGCTCCGTCCCTCCGTAACCGCGAGGAGGCAAGCGGATGAACGGCGTCGAAATCATGGCGATACGCATCGACAACAACCTCTCGTTCCCGTGACGTGACGGACAGCTTGCACGACGTGTGCCGAGTTCGTCGTGGCCGTACTCGAGGTTGGGCGATCGTCAGGGGTCGGACTACAAGTCCTTTTTTCGCCATTTTACCGCGCGAAACTTCAAGGTTTCGAACACGGTCGGAGACAGGCGCTTGAACAGATGTGCCGCCCACGCTTCTTTCGTGACGGGCATGAGGCCGATGTCTTTCTCGACCGAATGCATGATGCGGTCGGCCACGAGATCGGGGGAAGGCGCATCGTTGATCAATTTCTCACCGATGCTCTTCAGCTTGGTGTTTGTCGCGGTAGCGCGATGTCGGGCCGCGTTCTCGATGTTTGTCTTGATGAACGAGGGACAAATCGCCGTCACGCCGATGCCGTGCTCGTGCAGTTCGTCCCGCAACGCTTCGGAAAAACCCACGACGGCAAACTTGGTCGTGCAATACGCCACGAGGATCTGGCTCCCGACGATTCCGGCGAGCGACGCGATGTTCACGACGTGCCCACCTCGACCACGTTCTTTCATTTTGGGCACAAAGTAATGACAGCCGTACACGACGCCCATCACGTTGATGCCCATGATCCAGGACCAGTCTTCGAGCTTCGTGTCGAGCAAACCGCCGGACACCGCGACGCCCGCGTTGTTCACCAGAATGTCGACCGCCTCGTGTTCGCGATGCACGTCGTCGGCAAACTTCGCCATCGCTTCGGCGTTCGCCACGTCCACCTTGAACGTCCAAGCTCGTCGCCCGAGAGCGCGAATGCTCTGCGCGGTTTCTTCGAGCGTCGTTTCGTTGATGTCGGAAAGGACGGCATCTGCACCTTCCCGCGCAAAGGCCAACGCCGTTGCTCGCCCAATTCCGCTGCCCGCACCTGTCACGAGAACGAGTTTGTTCTCGAATCGCCCGCGTTTCATCGAGTCAAGAAAACGCTACGCCGCGGCGGCGTCAAGTCACGTATCGAGTGAGTCGAGCATCGCTTCGATCGCAGGCGGCCAGATCTTGTGCGCTTCGGGCAACACGTTGCGGCTCTCGAGATCGTGATAGATGCCCAACGCACGCAGCAAAAGTTCCCGCGCTTCGTCGTGCTGCACCTTGCCTCCATCCGCCAGCACACTCGCGGTGCGAAAACAGAAGAGCGCTCGTTCGGCTTGAAAAGCCGCCACATCGGCTTGAGTCATCAACGCCGTCGAGCTCGTCGCCGTTTCGAACGCAAGCTCCTCGGCGATCGTCATGCCTTGGCGAAAAGCAGCCAACGCTTCCGCAGATTCTCCCAACGCCCGCAGAACGTGTCCAAGACGAACGTACGTCGAGCCGACCTCACGACGACTACGCACATCGCCAAGCTCGGTCATCAGCTCTTTACGTAAAGACAAACAGTCCTGAAATGCTTGGAGGGCCAATGATTTTTCGCCCATCGCGCGCAAGACGTCGCCGATGCTCTCGATACAGCGCCCGAGCAGACGTTGACGTTCGGCGCGATCCACCGCGCGGGTCACGAGTTGATCGTGGACTTCTTTTGCGGATTGAAACGCCGCGAGCGCTCCGGGACCGTCGCCCATCGCGAGCAGCGCTTCACCCACGCGATCGCGTACGAGCGCGACCAACGCGAGGTGATCGAGATCGTCCGGAAACTCCGCCGAGAGTTTTTCCGCGATGGATCGAGCGTGACGAAATGCCTTGGCTGCCGCGACCTCTCGTTCACTCTCCAGGAGCAGATCGCCCACCGTGACATGGCACAACGTGATGCCTGTGAGAATGCCGGCGATGGCTTCTTGAAACGCGTATTCCCGCGCCGCTTCGTCATCGAGAGCCGTGGTGTCACGCGGGTAAATGACGCGTTCGGCAAGTGGTCCCGAATCGATCGCGCACGGACGAGCACGCAGGGCAATCAGGACGGTCCGTCGTTGACGTTCGAGCTCCAGCGCGTCGTTCAGAACGGTTTGGACCGACGAACCTTCTTGCAACGCCTCCGGACTGAGCAGCACCACGACGACGTCCGCGGTGGCGACACGTGCACCGGGGAAACTGTCGGCGGCTTCCGGTGCGGGTTCGCGCACGAGCCCGCCGGTGACGAGTGAACCGAGGCGAAGCGCCAGCTCGTCTCGCAACGAGCGATCGGACGGTTCGCTCCACAGGAATAACTCGGCAGCGTGGCTCATGATGGCGACGGCATCATAGCGATCTTTGGTCGTGAAAATCCTGCGGCCGACGCGGCGAAATCGATGTCCGCATTTTTGGTGTCGCGCCCGGACGCCGGGTCCTTTATAGGCGAGGATTCGAAGGGATCTCTGGTCGATTGGTCGTGAACGACAAACGAACCTCGATGGCACGGACTCGATGCGAATCTTGATCACCGCGACGCCAGGGCTTTCTGCGACGGGAAGCATGTCGCCCCTCGCGATGGGGGGACTCGATCTGCGCACGCGTTTCGGGCGTGAAGATGCCGCCTTTGATGTCGTGTTTGCCGATCCGGATGAAGACTTGGCCGAACAAGTCATCGACGTTTTGACTCGGCGTTCATGCGGCCAGCGTGATTCCGTCATGCTCTACATCGCCGCGCGCACGCTGCTTTCGGTCGAAGGAGAACTCTTCCTTGGCCTCGACGCGGAAGAATCGAAGGTCGGCGATGCGCTCGCGGATGTTGCCGCGTCTCTTCGCGACGCAGCTCCGGGCTGGAAACTCATCGTTCTCGACCTCGTCGATGCGCGCCTCGAAGTGGATCCCACGCGTATCCAAACGCTTGTCCGCGCGGCCGAGGTGGCCATCGATTTTGCTTCGAGCGGCATCGAGCTGCTCATGTCGTTGCGGTCGGAAGAGACCAGCCAAGGCGACACATCGCCGCTCGTCGACGCGCTCGTCGCCGAGATGGATGCGGCGGATCGATCGCAGGGGCTCACGTTGCGCGCGGTGTTTGACCGGGTACAACGCAAGCTTTACGGCGAAGTGGCTTATCTGCATCACGCGCGAGCACGCGGAACGTTTGACTTGCTTCCGCTTCGGAACCGCCGTGACTCATCCATGGTGCCTCCGCCGTATTCGTCGGACATGCGTTCGTCCGTGCATCCGGCGGTGACACTTCTTTCGAGTTCGGATGATTCCGCGCCGTTGCCCGAGTCTTCCAAACGCCGAGCGATCATTCCGATCCCCGCTCCGTCCGCGCCGGCAATCAGTTTGGCCGAGTGGCCCGGTGAAACTTCGCCGGATTCGCAAGACGATTGGGCGACGGTGGATCCGATGCTCCTCCTCGGGCGTCAATTCGATGCGCCTCCCGGTGCGTCTTTGCCGCCGCCGAGCGCGTCGATGTACCCGCCGAGTTCGTCGTCGTTTCCGCCGCCTTTGCGCACGCCCGTGGCGTTTTCCTCGTCAAACTCGGTTCCGCCTCCGAGCGCCGGGCCGGCCAGCGGTGTACCGGCCAGCGGTATTCCGACGAGTGTTGCTCCGAGCTCGCGTCTGACGCGGGGTGTGTCGCAATTGGCGCGTCTGACCGTCGAAGGTGAGCTTGCGGCTTCGCAAGGGGATTTTCCCGGCGCCATTGCGTTGTTTCGTAAAGCGCTCGGGTTGCTCGGACCGTCCGGCGAGCCAAACCTACGCGCGGAGATGTACACCCGCATCGGTGAACTTCGGGCTCAATCGGGCGATCTCGAAGACGCGATCAGCGACTACGAAAAAGCTCTCGCGTTGCGTCCCGGTTATCAACCGGCACTCGAGGCGCTCATTGTTTTGTGCACGAAAGCCAAGGATTGGCGCGGCGTGATGAGCGCGGAGGAGCGGCTTTTGGCGAGCCTCGACAGTGAAACCGTACGGTTCGAGCGGATGCTCGAATTCGCGGCGCGTTGGGAAGTTGAAGCGGAAAAACCCGGCCGAGCTCGACATTTATTCGAACGGGCGCGCGAGATTCAGCCGAACAACCCGGTCCTCGACGAACAGATTCGGCGCGTCGCGCTGAAAATGATCATGAAGCCGCAAGGCTAGTGCGTTTGTCTCTGACGTACGATACATGTTTGGCATGGGCGGTTTGGCGAAGAAGTTGCGCATTACTGAAAATGCGCGCGTATTGATGCTCGGTGCTCCCGCGACGTTTCCCCAAGCATTGGAACCGTTGCCCGAGAACGCGAGTTTGTCCAAGCGAGCGGCAGGGACACACGATGTCGTCCTGTTTTTCGCGACGGATTCGGCGGCTTTGCAAAACGGTTTGACGCGGGCGATCGGAGCATTGGGTGATGGAGCGGTTTTTTGGATTTGTTATCCCAAGAAAACCTCCGGCATCAAAACCGACTTGAGCCGCGATGAAGGTTGGAAATCGGTATTCGACGCCGGGTTTGGCCCCGTTACTCAGGTTGCCGTCGACGAGACCTGGTCGGCGCTGCGATTCAAGATCGAATCCACGGTCGAACGAAAATCCGGATCGGTCGTCGCGCCCGGGGGAGCGAAGAAATCCCCTGGTCCGCCCAAGAAAATCGTTCCTCCGGACGATTTGATCACGGCGCTCGAGGCCGATGAGGCGGCTTGTGCCACGTGGCGAACGCTCGCGCCTTCGCACATCAAGGAATACGTCACGTGGATTGAAGAAGCGAAAAAGCCCGAAACGCGGGCACGACGTATTCAAAACGCCATCACGATGCTGGCCGAAGGCGTGCGGGATCGAAACGCGAAATACGCCGGCCGATGAACCGATAAGTCTGGCGTTTTTCCTGGCTTTCGCCAACCATGGGCGACATGTCGCAAGGCAACGACACGGCGTTTTTGGGACAACCGCGCGGCTTGTCCACATTGTTTTTCACCGAAATGTGGGAGCGTTTCAGCTTCTACGGCATGCGCGCGATCCTCATGCTGTTCATGACGACGGCCGTGTCGAAGGGCGGATTGGGATTCGAGCCGGAAAAAGCCGGGCCGATTTACGCGATATACACGTCGATGGTGTATTTGTCCGCGGTTCCCGGCGGATGGATGGCCGATCATTTGTTGGGTTCTCGGCGCGCGGTATTTTATGGCGGAATCGTCATCATGCTCGGCCATATTTTGCTCGCATTGCATGGTATCGGCTTCTTTTACGCCGGTTTGGCGTGCGTCGTCGTCGGGACGGGATTGTTGAAGCCCAACATCAGCGTCATTGTCGGAGCGCTTTATGATCGTGAAGACAAACGACGCGACGCGGGTTTTTCAATATTTTATATGGGCATCAACATCGGGGCCTTCAGTGCGCCTTTGGCTTGTGGGTGGCTGGCGCAGAGTGCCAAGTTTCAATCGATCCTTGCCGAAATGGGTTGGGCGCCGGAGAATTCCTGGCATTGGGGATTCGGCGCGGCGGCCGTAGGCATGTTTTTCGGATTGACCCAATATATATGGACCTCGAAAAACCTTGGGGTGGCGGGACAATTGTCGGAACGAGCGCTGGCGCCGGAAGCATTGCAGAATGCGCGACAAACCATCAAGGTCTGGGGTTCGGGCTTTTTCCTGCTCCTTTCCTTGGTCGGGCTCGGGCTGTTCTTGTGGCCGCAATTGGCGACGGGACAGAATATCAAAACCGGCTTCAGCATCGTTTTATTGGCCGTCGTCGTGACGTTCTTCGGCAAACTTTTGCTCGATGAATCCTTTACGAAAGCGGAACGAGGCCGATTGGTCACGATCCTCGTGCTTTTTTGCGGCGCATCGATTTTTTGGGGAATCTTCGAACAGGCCGGTTCGACGTTGACCCTCTTTGCCGATCGCAATACGCAAAATGTCGTCTTCGGCATTTCGTTTCCTTCTTCCTATTGGCAATCCACGAATGCCGCATTGCTCGTTTTGTTCGCCCCCGTATTCGCGGGATTGTGGCAATGGTTGGGTAAGCGTGATCCTTCGATTCCAACGAAGTTTGGCGTGGGCATTCTTTTTGCCGGATTGGGGTTCGCCGTTCTCGCCGTGGGCGCGTCCTTTGCGGTCGGCGGGGCGCGAGTCAGTCCGTTCTGGCTGTTTTCCGTTTATCTTTTGCACACCCTCGGGGAATTGTGTTTGAGCCCCGTGGGTTTGTCCTCCATGACCAAATTGGCGCCCACGCGCGTGGTCAGCTTGATGATGGGCGTGTGGTTTTTGGCGACGGCCGTGGGAAATTTCTTGGGTGGTTCGGTGTCGGGTTATTATGAAAAATTCGAACTACCCACCCTCTTTGCTCTGGTGGCTACTTCCGGGGTCGTCATGAGTGCGGCGATGTTTGCATTGGTGCGTCCCATCAAACGGATGCTGAACCGGACCGAGTGATCCCGTGCGCTGAAATCAGCCCGTGAACCGATGAATTCGGCGAGCCGGCCATTTTCAGCCCCGTAATTTCACGCGCCGTTGCCCCGTACGGAAAATACCTCGGGTGACGGACATTTTCTTCGGCGGCCAATTCGTAGTATGCTGCGGATCCGCCATGTCCACGGGGGTTCATCAGCCAGGCACCTTGCTCATGGGCAAGTACCGCCTCGAGCGCGAGCTCGGCAGCGGAGGCATGGGTGTTGTTCTCGAAGCGACGCATGTTGCGCTTGGACAAACCGTCGCCGTCAAGCTGCTCAACGCGCAGCACGCGCAATCGGCGGAGGTCGTGGCGCGATTTCTGCGAGAAGCGCGGATCGCGGCGACGTTGCCTTCGGATCACATCGCGCGGGTCAGCGATGTCGGGACGACGGAGGCCGGCATTCCGTACATCGTCATGGAGCGACTGGTCGGTCGAGACCTCGATGCCGAGCTTGCTCAACGCGGCAAATTGCCGGTGAGTGAAGCGGTCGACTTGATGCTCGAAGCGTGTGAAGGCGTCGCGATGGCGCACGCCCACGGGCTCGTGCATCGCGATTTGAAGCCCGCGAATTTGTTCCTCGCCGAACGACCTTTACGTCCCCGCGTGCTCAAGGTGCTCGACTTCGGTTTGTCCAAGGACGACAACAACAAACAAGGTGCGCTCACCGGGACCGAGACGGTCTTCGGAACGCCGCAGTACATGTCGCCCGAGCAGATTCAGTCGGCGCGCAACGTCGATGCGCGTAGTGATCAGCATGCGCTGGCGATGATCCTGTACGAGATGCTGACCGGACAACCTCCGTACAGTGCCGAATCCGTCACGCAGTTGATCGTCGTCATTGCGACGCGTCCGCCTCCGCATGCGCGAAACGTTCGTCCGGAAGTACCCGTCGAACTCGACGAGGCGCTCGTGCGGGCGATGGCGAAGCCGGCGCCGGACCGCTTCGCCGACTTGGGAGCGTTTGCCCGGGCCATCGCGCCGTTTGGCGGACCGGATGCTCGTATGCGAGCCGATCTCGTCACGCAGGCGCTCGCGGGAGCCGGCGTGCATGTCGATCCCAATCCCAGTCGACCCTCACGTGTGCCTACGGATCAAGCCATCACCGTTCCCCACGCCATGGCGGAAACTCACGCGGCCGTGACGCGTCCGATGATTCGTCCCGACGAACGCACGCGTAACAAGCGTTTGGTGATCGCGGCTGTTTTATCGGCGGTCGTGCTGGCCGTCGTTGTGCTTTTGCTCGTGGTGGAAGCGACGAAAGGTGATGCCGCGAGCGCCGACGCATCGTCCAGCGCGAGTGCCGTGGCGGCCGGCCCCGTTCCGGACAAACCTCGGGAGCCGGTGGTGACGCCATCGGCGACGGAGTCTGTTGCGACAAACCCGTCGGTTTCAACGGCGCCCGTCAAGAACTCCAAGACGGTTCGGTCTGTTAAGACAAACGATTCGATCAAGACTTCGGTGGAGACGTTCGGTGGCAAAAGAAAATAGCGAGGGGCGTCGTATGAAGCGTTCGTTGTTCAGCCTGAAGATGTGCGCGGTTTTGGCGGGATGTTTGTCAACACAAACCGTGCTCGCGGCCGACCCTCCGCCCGCTGCACCGACCAACGCGCCGACCGATGCGCCTGTCGCGACGAGTCGCGCCGATGCGCTCTTCACCGAGGGCAAACTGTTGATGGAGCAGGGCAAGTTTGTCGAAGCGTGTGACAAGCTGGCGGAAAGCGATGCTTTGGATCCGGCCATCGGCACGTTGGGTCTCTTGGCGACGTGTCACGAGCAGCAAGGGCGAATTGCCACGGCGTGGCGCGAATACACGCAGACGGCTGCGCGAGCGGATGCGGTTGCGGACGACCGAGGCACCTTTGCGCGCGAGCGAGCCAAGGCATTGGAAGCGCAATTGCCCAAGCTTTTGGTGCGATTGGCTGTGCCGGATGCGAACGTTGTCGTTTTGCGTAATGGGGTTCGATTGACGGCCGATGAATTGGGCGTCGAGGCGCCGATTGATCCCGGCACGTACGAGATCGTGGCGCGTTGGCCGGACAAACCTGAATTTCGCACGACCGTGACCGTCGTCGCGCACAAGCACGCCGAAGTGGAAATACAGAATCCAACCCCGCCGGTCGTGGAAAAACCTCGGCCTGTCGAGACCAAAGTTGGTGCGAATCTGCCGCCGCAATCAAAACCTCGCGTTGGACCGTGGATAGCGGCAGGCGTCGGCCTTGCAGGATTCGGCGTAGGCACTGCATTTGCGATTTCCGCCGCAAGCAAAAACAGCACGTCCGTCACAATTGAGAATAGCTGCGTGACCGCCGCTGAATGCCAATCTGGAAAAGATCTCCGCGAGCAAGCATTCACTGCGGCGACGATTGCCAATGTGGCCGTGGGTGTAGGCATCGTCGGCGCCGGCACCGCGATTGTCTTGGCCTTATTACCCAATCATTCCCCGACTCCCGCGTCGAAAACCAAGGATGCGCGCCTGGTTCCTTATGCCAACGGCGAAGGCGGCGGCGCGTTTGTCATCGGCCATTTTTGACTTGCTCCCTCGGGAGCGAGGGGGTAGATACTGAACATGCGTTCCATATTGTTCAGCGCGGGCATGTTCGTTTTGGGATCCGTGGTTGGTTGCGCCGATTTATTGGGCATCGAGCCATGGAATGAATCCGCGGGGCAAAATACGTCGTCCAGTTCTGGATCGGGTTCGGGGTCCAGTTCGGGAGGTGCGGGCGGTACGGAGGATCCAGGCGGCGATGGGGGCGGCGGCATTGATCCCTGTGGTAATGGGGTGCAAGACGGGACGGAAACGGGGGTGGATTGCGGGGGCGACGCGTGTGGACCTTGTGAAGTGGGAGGCGGATGCATGACGGATTCCGATTGCATGAGCGCATTCTGTCCGCCGTCGCGAGGATATTGCATCAGTGCCGACGGGCGGGCGCAGTGCGGGGTTGTTTCGATGGAAAACCCAACGTGCGGCGATTGCATTCAAAACATCGATGAAACCGACGTCGATTGCGGAGGCGTTTGTGCACCTTGCCGTGCGGGTAAAAAGTGCACGAACGATGGCGAGTGTTGGAGTGGTTCGTGCGTCAACGGCTTTTGCGCGCTCGGCTCGGCGAATACGCGCTGCTTCTCGAACGACGATTGTGGAAATGGCACGACCTGCGCCGATGCCATACCGGGCTGCATGTTCGATACCTGCTGTCAAGGCGGGTCGCAGGTCAACTGACAGCCCGTTGATTTATCGGCTCGCATCTGAAATCGTCGGTCGACATCGCTCAAAATACCGGCGTATTCCTCGCTCAGTCGCCCGAGTTTTCGGGCGCTCGCGACGATAATTCAACGGGCTGCCAAATCGATTCCGGTTCGCGTTCAGTCGAGCGCGACCAAGAAATCCGCCACATTCGGCGCTTTGTCGATAATCTTCAAATCGACCAATTGATTCGCGAGCGTTTCCCAGCGCTCTTTGGTCATCATTCCGAGGCCCTTCGTTTTCGTCTCCGCCGTTTCAATGAGCGGTTTTTGGGCGTCGGCCGCCGCGGCGAATGTCTCCGCGTCCATCGACGTATTCAGCTTGGCCATCGTCGCATTCGCGGTCGCGGGATTGTCCAAATAACTTCGCCAACCTTCTCGGCTTGCTTGAATGAAGCTCTTGACGAACGCTTTGTTTTTCTCGACAAGCTCGCGACGCGTGATGATGACACCCACGTACGGATTGAATCCTTCATCCGCTACGAGAAACACCGTGGGTTGAGCGCCTTTTTTCTTCGCCGCGATGGGCTCCGACGTAATGAAACATTGCTGCGCATAATTCGTATCGCTGACGAATCGCGCCACGCCGCCGTCGTAAGGGACGATCTGCACGCCGTCGAATCCATATTTTTTCTTCAAATATGCCGCATAAGGAAGCCCCGGCTCCATCGCCAGCGTTCCCGAGCCCAGCAAGTCTTTGATCGCTTTGGCCCCACGCGAAGAATGCGCCATGATGCCTTGGGGAGACGTCTGATAAATCGAATACAGCGCGACGATATCGACCCCGCGCGCTCGGGCCGTCACGACTTCATCGCCGCCGGCAATTCCAAAATCCGCTTGTCCTGTCGCAACCATTTGCACGACCGGCACACCCGCCCCGCCGCCCAGAATTTCCACATCGAGGTTTTGCTTGGCGTAAGCTCCGGTGTCTCGTGCCGCGTAAAACCCACCGAACTCGGGCTCGGGCACCCAATTCAATGCCAGCTTTACTTTCTGTTTGCCCCCGGCGTTCGATGATGCCTCCTCCTTCTTCGGACAACCAACCACGAACACAGACGCAAGTGCCAGACTCAACAGCGTTCGACGATGCATGGGATTCCTCGGTCAAACCTTTTCGGAAGGGTGCCAGCGACGCATCAGGCGATTGCCCAACACGTTCGTACAGCCAAACAGAGCCAGGCCCAGCATACACGCGCAAAAGACGTACGCAAACAAAAGATCGGTGCGCAGCAGTCGGTACGATTCCAGAATGCGTATACCGAGCCCCGGAGCTCCTTCGGCAAACCCGGCCACGAATTCCCCGACGATCGCTCCAATCACCGCCAGACCCCCGGCGACGCGCAATCCCGTGACGATATTCGGCGTCGCGTGCGGCAGACCAAGCAGAAACAGCGTCTGCATTCTTCCCGCATTGTGCAGGCGAAATAAATCACGTAATGCGGGATCCACCGACCTCAAGCCCGTCAGCGTATTGGCCATGATCGGAAAAACGCTGACGATGAATGCGGCGACGCTCACCGCTCGAGCGCCCGGGCCAAACCAAATGACGAGCAATGGAGCAATGGCGACGATCGGGACCGTTTGCAGAAAGACGGCATAAGGGTAAAACGCTCGCTCGAGCAAGCGCGACGTACCAAGAAGAACCGCGAGCGAAATGCCGAGGACAATCGATAAGGAAAAACCAATCAACGCCGATTGCGCCGTCGTCCAAGATGCGACGAGAAGCGATTCCAGATTCGTGAATCCCGCCGACGCTATCCCGCTCGGCGGCGGCAAGAGATAGGCCGGGACAGACCGCACGCGAACGACGATTTCCCAAAGCCCCAGCACACCGGCGAGCGAAATCGCCGGAGGGAGCATCGCTTCGAGCCACTTCGCTTTCATAACGCTCCCGATTTCGCCAAAGCTTCGTACAGCGGCCCGAGCACATTCGCAAAACGCGCCTCGGAACGCAGAGACGCCAGTCGTTCTCGCGGCAATTCAATGGGCGTATCGAGCACGATATGCGCCGGTCGCGGTGACAGCACGACGCATCGCTCGGCCAAATACGCAGCTTCGGCATTGGAATGCGTGACGAATATCACGGTCATTCCCTCATCGAGCCACAATTGCCGCAATTGATCGTCCAACTTTTGGCGAGTCAATTCGTCGAGCGCCGCAAATGGTTCGTCCAGTAAAAGGATTTGCGGTTTGGTCACGAGCGCTCGAGCGAGCGATACGCGCATTTTCATACCGCCGGACAATTCCGCCGGGACTCGGGCCGCAGCGTCGGCAAGTCCGACTTTGCCGAGCGCATTCATGGCCGCCGCGTGCCGCTCGTTTTTTGCCGTACCCAGCAATTCTAGCGGCAACATGACATTTTCGACCACCGACCGCCAAGGCAAAAGGTGTGCGTCTTGAAAAACATACGCAATACGCGCATTCGCGGGCGCGAGCCGTACGCTCCCAGTATCGACGCGATCGAGCCCCGCGATGATGCGCAATAAGGTCGATTTTCCGCAACCGGACGGGCCAAGCAACGCGACGAACGAGCCTGGAGGAATGTCGAGCGTGACGTGATCGAGGACGCGTCCGCTGCCCGGAAAAACCCGCACCGCGTCCTGGATGATGACGTGCACGCCTTCGCGTACGTCTTCGGAATGTTCGGTGGGTAAAACGCCGACGCTGGTGCTCATGGTGGCTCGTGGTGTGTCGAGATGAGCCTATATCTTGATTCGCGGACCGTTTGCAAGGGAATTTCGAGCGCCTCACGAAACCAACGTCAACTCGATTGCGACATAATCGACCGTTTCGGAAATCATGTAACGAGCGGCCATTTTTCCGGTCGCGGTCGTGCGACGCAGGGTGACGACGACATCTCGTCCGAGCAGCACGCGAAGTCGACTCAACGCGACGCGTACACGCAATGCCGCGGAATCATCGAATGCGTCGTTGCCCCATACGTCGCGATGAATTTCCTGAGCATCGAATGCATACGTCGGACGCTCCATGAAGAGGAGCAGCAATGGTACCATGAGGCGTTTGCCTTCGAGTCCCACCGACGTTCCGCGAATGACCAGGCGCTGCTTTGGACCATCGAGCAAAAGCGGGGGCGGCGATTGCCGAATCGCGTCGACTTCGCGCTCGCTCACGAGGTGCGTTCCTTTTCGATCCAAAACACGAAATCGCACTTGATCCCGAAATATTGGGTGCACGGCGCGCGACGGCGTCGTTTGTCCGAGCAATTGGCGGCAAAATTCCGCGGTGTAAGGTGATGAAGCCTGCGCGCCCAATTCCAGCAGACGTTTGTCCAAGAGCGTCGTTGGAAACGTATATTTCGACAAAATCGCTCGGCCCGCCATGGCTTCGATATGCGCCAGCGCCAATCGCGGGCGGTTGGCGCTGAAGAGGCAGCGGGCAAAAAAGAGGCGAATTCTGGCCACGAAATAATGAGCGCCGTTTTTTCGGAAAATTTTGAAAGCCACGCGTGCGTGGCGATGCGCTTCAACGAAAGAACGCCGTGACAAGTACAATTCCGCATGAGTTTCTTCGATCATTGCCGACAAGAGCGGATCCGGATGTTCGAGCGTGCGTCGCGCCAAACGAGCTTTTTGCCATTCCGCTCGGGCCAAGGCGTGATCATGTCGGCGCAGTGCCAGTTGCGTTTCGAGTAAATGGATCTCCACGACGAGCCCCAGGTCTTCGGCTCGTCCTGCCAAGTGCCGAGCTTCGACCAGGTTTCCCGCCGCTCCCTCGCGATCTCCCGCCGCTTCGCGGGCCGAAGCCAAGGCGGCCAGACTGTTGGCGACGCCGGGAATGTCACCCAATCGATTGCGCATTCGAATCGCCTCTTCAAATAAACCAATCGCTTCGTCATGACCGCCGGAAATCGTCAAAGCCATGGCCAAATTCGCCATGACCCGCGCCGCGCGCGACGTAACGCCCACGCACGCAGGCAATGCGCGGCGATACCAAGCGGCCGCCTCGTGCGGATTTCCCGAACGCATGGCGACGACGCCCAATCCGGAGCGAGCTTCCGCGCATTGATCACGATCGTGAAGATTGTCGGCCATTCGTTCCGCTTTGCGAAAATAATGTTCGGCCCGAGGTAAATCCTCTTCAGCCAGGGCCAATCGAGCTTCCAAAATGAGCAAACTCGGCCCAACCTCGCCCTCCGACAGTTCGTGGCCGACTTGTAAAAATCGTTTGGCACAGCGAATACGACTCGCACGCAGGGCAAGTTGACCGGCGACGGCCGCCAATGCGGCGGGGGAAGGAATTCGGCCCTCCGGCCGCTTCGTCGTATCCGCGATCAATTGCTCAATCACGTCGATGGCTTCATGCCACGAACCATTACGTTCCAAAACTCGGGCGTGCAAATAACGCAACCACGTGGGAATTGCCCAGCGCTCGGCCACCACCCGCTCAATCGCGCGAGCTGCTTCCATCGAGCATTGCGTATCGATGTTTTCCTCGAGCAACCATTCCAGCGTACGATACGCGGGCAGGCGTTCACCCAAAATCAACCGATGCTCGATGGCCTCCAAAATGTCGCCGTGTTGCCGTCGCCGGGAGAAAAATCGCGCGCAGGTTCGATGGGCGCGGGACCAAAGGACGGGATCGCGATCGGCCAAGTGCGATTCGAGCGCGCTGCGCGCGGTATTGTCGAGCCAATGACGTTCACCCGCGTCGTTTGTCCCGACAAGTCCTCGTCTGATCAGAGCAGAAAGGCCGTGGTTTGTCTTGGGCACGCCGCAGGTTCGGACCAGTAGCGCCCACAGCGCCTTTGGCAATCGTCGAGGAACGGCGGCGATGGTCGTCGCAAGCGTGGGCCGGGGCAAAGCGGTTCGAGCCATGTAACAGCAATGTAACTTCATTCTCGGCAACGTGCGAGATACGACGAAGCAAGCCCCGGGACGTTGCGGCTGGAATGGAGATGTACCTGTATGAAACGATGGATCGGCTGGTCGACGATGACGATGGTTGCTTTCATGGCCGCGTGCGCCGCGAGCTCGAATACCCTTTCATCTTCTTCGACGGGAGAATCCGGAGGAACCGGGGGATCCTCTTCAGGTACGGCGGGATCGGGGATGGGCGGGTCCGATATCAATTTCGATGGCGGCACGCCGCCCATCGATCCCGACGCCGCTTGTCTCAGCGAAACATTCGGCGCGCAAGCTGCTCCGGCCATACTCATGTTTCAGCTCGATGTGAGTGGCAGCATGAATTGCGCCCCGACGGATACCGTTTGTGCAACGGGTGATCCTATGCCGGGATCACGCTGGGAAGTATTCAAGTCGAAGCTTCAACCGGCGCTTGGGCAATTGCCTTCGACGAGCAGCGCGGGCCTGATGCATTATCCGACGGGGAAGGGTACTTTTTCAGGAGATCCCACGGGTTGCGTGCCGCAAATGCCCGACGTTGCGCTTGCGCCCATTTCGTCGTCGCTTGCGGCAATCAATACGGCGTTGGCCGCCATCGCTCCGGCCGGAGGTACACCCACGCACGATGCAATGACCGCCGCCTACAAGCAGCTCGAAGCAGCTCAAATACCCGGCAATAAATATTTGGTTTTGGCGACGGACGGTCAAGCCACCTTCTGCGCCGGATGCGATTTGTTTTGCACGTCGGCGGAAATGATGACGGACAACGAAACCCTCATTATGGAAGTCTCGGCCGCCGCGGCCAAAGGAATTCGCACGTTTGTCCTCGGAGCTCCGGGCTCCGGTCCTTATCGCACCATTTTGTCGCGTATTGCCGAGGCGGGACAAACGTCCGCGTCCATGGGCTGTTCGAATCAAGGCCCGAACTATTGCCATTACGACATGACTACGTCGCCGGACTTCGCCGCGGCGCTCGAAGCCGCATTGGCGGCCGTGGGAGGTGCGACGTTATCGTGTGCGTATGACATTCCCAAAGCCAATGGATCCTTCGATCCCGGGCAGGTCAACGTGCAGCTCACGATCAATGGGCAACCCACGCAAATTGCGCAAGACAAGAGTCACGCGGACGGCTGGGATTATTCCGCGGATGGAAAGCAGATCTTGCTTTATGGCAAAACGTGTGACGACGCCAAGTCGGCGCTCAATGGGAAAATCGATATTCTCTACGGCTGCCCGACGATCCTGAAATGACAATCAACCGGCTTGGCGTCATGGTGTGGATTTCCGATTGGTTTCGACAGACGAACGTTCTGACGGAAGTTGCGGCACTTGCGCCAAGAGCCAATCACGAGCTTCTTCATACGTGCGCACGAACGTGATTTTCGGGGCATTTCCCGTCATGACCCGCGCGGCGCGGTTGAGCAATTCAATCGCATTACGAATGAAAAACGGCGCCCCGAAAACCGCCGAGCGTACGCAATGCCCGCGTTTGCTGCCCCATTCACTCGCCAAACGACGGGCCGGCATCGCCATATCGCCGCCTTCACGCATATCCATCATGATGAGCACAAACCCCTGCTCATCAATCATGGCTTGATATTCCGCTAAAAACCGCTGTACATGTTCAACGGTAATCGGCCCGGTCATGATGACCCGCGTGATGGGCCCTTCACGCTGAATGATATGTGTTCCAACTTGAACACTTGCCCCGGGAGCCAAAGGGTTGGGCATCTTATCTACCAGCTTATCGTACAGGACTGGGATATGTAAATGGCCGTGCGATGAAATCGATCCGAATATGATTGGTTGGCCATGGTACAGCCCATCCGCTTGATGCGGATGCATACTCGAGTCGTTTCTGGAAGTGCGATTCAGAGCTTATCGGGAAGTGACGAATCCGTGCAATCCGCGCCATGAATTGCCAAATTGCACGCATTGCGTCATTGCGTCAGTTGTCGCGTCATGTACGATTCTGGAAAAACGCTTGACATTGTGACTGGTAAAATGGTGCCCTTGGCCCCGTCATGCGCGGACGAACTCTTCGTGAACGGCAAGGATTGTTTTCCCATGGCACATTGCTCGTGGGGATTCTCTGTGTGGGTTGTTCCACCGAATCTTCCGACGGCCTCATGCCTACGCGCGTGACGGGGGGTCCCGTCGTTCGCTGGGACATTGAAGCCAAACCATTACCGGATATTCCGCTGCCCAACAATGCAGCAACACGGCTTGATCCGACGTCGCCAACGGGCAGACGACTCAACATCAGCCTCGAAGCAACCACGCGGTTCGAATCGACGTTGCGGGCCAAGTTCAACAAGCTGGATGGGTTTGGCGTGTCCGGTCCAATTTCCGTGGCCTTCGACCGGGCCATCGATATCGAAGATTTGCGCAAGCGTCACGCCAATGACGATTTTCGAGACGACGCCATTTACGTGTTCAACGTCGATCCCACGTGTCAACGATTTGGCGAGGAGGTCGCGATGGACCTCGGGCGAGGTCGTTATCCGATTGTCTTGGCCAAACACGCGCGTCCGGATGCGGATCCCAATCAACCGCATCAAGATGGTAATCGCTTATTCGAGTTCGATCCGAACGGGACGTACAACAACTTCATCTTCGAAGAGCGTAATGAAGATGCAAATCAAAATGGGCTCTTGGATCCGGGCGAAGACATCGACGATGATGGGACGCTCGATGTGGCCAATCTGGACGATCCGTACGCGTGTGCGGCATTGACCGAAGGATCGGTCGAATATGACCGCTGTATTGCGGACCATTTGTTGACCTTCTGGGAGCGCGAAAGCAATACGTTGATCATGCGCCCCGTATGGCCGCTCGAACAGAAATGCACGCACGCGGTCGTGTTGACGAACCGATTGAAGGACGTTGCGGGTCGAGCTGTGCAATCGCCATTTCCGGCGGTGAATTATCGCGACCAAACGGAGGCCTTACGGCCGATTGGTGAATTCTTGCCGCGTATGAATCTGGGTTTGTCGGAAGTGGCATTTGCATTTACGTTCACCACGGGGTCGCAAACGACGGTACTGGAAACCATTCGCAAAGGGTTTTACGGCGCGGGTCCCATGGCGCGCTTGGCTTCCGAATATCCGGTCGATTCATTGGAATTGGTTGCTCCCGATGGTTTGTCCGCCGGGGCGGGTAAGATGTTTCCGGGTGGTTGTGCGGGACATGCCGTCAACTTGTATTGGCAAAAAGGCATCAGCGAATACGGTCCCAACATGTGCGCATTTTCCGCCGACAATACGACCATGGGCGGCTTGATTTACGGATCGTTTCCCGTTCCGTATTTCGTCGTCGACAAACAAGGTCGCGCGACGCCGCATTATCCCGACGATTCCGACGAAAGCTTCGAGCTGGATCCGTTGACCGGCAAAGCCACGTATGGAACGGATCGCGTCACATTTTGGTGCAGTTTGCCCCCGCAACTCGATACGTCTTGTTCCGCCGGCAATCCCGAAGGAAAACCATTTTGCGCTCCGTTTCCCGTTGCAGTGTATTCGCACGGGTATGGGTCGGTTCGTGCGGAAGTCACCTCCTATATGGGGCGTCAAAATGCTTTGGGCATGGCGGCGTGCGCATTGGATTCACCCGGTCACGGAGGTCGGGCGATATTGGCTGAATTGAAAGGCCTCGGCGCTTCGGTGGCCGCGGAGCTCGAATCGTATCAAGCGAAAAACTTCCCCGAAGCGTTTTTCCAGGGCCGCGATCGCGATTTGAACAACGACGGACAAGAAGATTCGGGCGGTGATATTTATTCGGCCGACTTGTTTCATACGCGCGACATGCTCACGCAATCGGCGCTCGAGTTCATGCAATTCGTCCGCATTTTGCGCAATATGGACGGTGTGCACAAAGCGAAAGACGGCGGCATCCTCGGCGATTTCGACGGCGACGGCAAGCCGGACATCGGAGGTTCCCAGGGGCGCATTGGATTGTGGGGTATTTCGATGGGCGGGCTCATTACGGGAATTCTCGGAGGCGCAGAACCGGCTGTAGACGCGACCGTGCCTATTTCAGGTGGTGCGGGTTTGACGGACGTCACGCTTCGTTCAACCGTGGGCGGATTGCCGACGCAAGTTTTTCTGCCGATGCTGGGACCGTTTGTCGCGGGATATCGAGCTTCGGACAAAGGAAAGCCCTACGATGACGGCGTCGTGGCTTTGTCATTTCTGACGGGAGACGTGCAAAATCGAGCGCGTATCGATTTTGGTCGCGTCAAAGGTATCGCGCCTGGGGACCGTATTGAACTCTACAATGCCGACAAGCAGGTGAGCCGGTTTGTCACGGTATCAGCACAGGGTACATTCCGCGTTGCCGTGGCGGCTGATGCGCTGGGACCTTTGGAACGACGTCCGCTGCTCTTGGGTCCCGGCGATGACGAACCCATTTTGACGTCCGTGACCTTCAACGACACGCCCAAGCTCGGCGATCGTTTGGTGATTCGTGTTTATGACGGACAAACGGGGGCGCGAAAAACGTTCCAGCATGCGGGTACCGGCGAAGAAATGACCGAGGTCGCTTCGTTCCTTGCAACGGTGGCATTTCAAGGCACCGAATATCCCGAAGGTGCGCCGCTCGTGGCCATGGCCAAAGGTATGGCCTTGCGCCGTAATTCACCTGAATTCCGCCGCTTTATCGGAATCGCCCAGACGACGATGGATCCCGCCGATTCCGCGGCGTGGTCGCCTTATTATTACGAATACGCGCTCGACACGAGTTACGACCCCAATGCTTGGCCCGGACGTAATCACGTTCTGGTTTTGCCCACTGCCGGCGATATGGTTGTTCCAGTCAATACGGCCATTACGACGGCCCGCATGGCCGGCCTGTTGGGGTCTTGGAAACGCGATCCGAGCATTGCTCCGGAATATGGCTGGCGACAATTGTTCGTTCCCGATCCGCGTTATGGCGAAAGCATGGACCAGCACCTCATTTCGACGCATGTCATGGAGAATCTGCACCGATTGCGGCGTTATGACGGTTTGACCGACGCGGACGAAGCGATCTACGACATCGACAATCTGAGCGAAGGACGCAGCAATTATCCTTGCAAAGGCACGGATTTGCAGGATGGCGATTTGTCTTGCAAAACGGGACCGGACCAGCGCTTCACGCCCCCGGGCGAACCCGTGGGTAAGGGCCTGCGCGCCACGCACAAACGAAATGACGGGACAAACGACGCCATGCGTATCCCCTATTTATTTCCACACGGACAACACGGCATTTGGAATGCGCAAAAGAACCGCTCCTGGGATGCCGATGCGCATGCGGTGAATTTCGTTTCGTTGTTCATGCGTACCGGCGGAAATGTCGTGGATATCCCCGTCGATTGCGATTGCTCGGCTTCGACGACGCCGACGTATGCGCTCGAAGGTAAACCACTTTGGTTTGCGGAAGACGCGCCTTGCGACAATGCCATGGGGACGCAAATTCGCGTGTGTTCGGCGTCATGCGCGCAGACACTTGGGATGCAGACGCGTGAACACGCGACCTGTCCATGACGGCATTGCTCAATCGGCGACATCGAATGCCCGCTCGAGAGGAACGAATGGTGATTTCGCGCAAATGCTTGCTGACCGCCGGGGTTTGTCTATACGTGTTGGTTTCGCGCCATGCATACGCGGAAACCGGTGTGCGTGTGGTTTTTGACCCCCGACCACGAGGGGCCGACCCGGAGCCGCAAATGCCGGACATGACGAAGTGGGAGGTTTATGGTCACGCGCGGCTTCGTGTCGTGGGAATGCAAGACTTTTCGCTCGATTCGCTGGGCACAACCGCGGGACGTTCTTTATGGGGCGAATCGCGTTTGATCGCCGGAGGCCGTTATGATTTCGGTCCGAGAATATCGGCGGTGCTGGAAATCGACGCGTTGAATGGACAATTTGCCGGCGATTACACGGATGTCGGGACCGTACGCGGCGAGGACTCGTTTCGAGTTGCGCGGCACAAAGCGTTCGGAGGGGCCATCGTGTTGCCGCGCAAAGCGTATGTTCAATTCGATACTCCCGCGGGACGCTTGATCCTTGGTCAACAATCATTTAATTGGGGATTGGGCCTGCTTGCCAATGACGGTGCCGGTGAAGCGCAATTCGGCGACGCGTACCAAGGCAGCCTCGTCGAACGCATTGGGTTGTTTTCGCGGCCCTGGGCCTACCGGTACGACGTGCCCGCGGGCATTCGAAACATGGCTCTGTTCGCGGCGGTTGATGTGCCCTTTCGTGACGACAATGCGTCGCTCATCGACGGTGATGTAGCGGTCGCATGGGTCGCGGGTATGCGCACCAAAACAGACCGCGCCGAGCTTGGGTTTTTTGTGTCGCAACGAAAGCAATGGGACCGCGACGATCCCGGCCATCCGCAATCGCCGGGCGTGCACGTTGGAATCGTGGACATGTACGGGCGGTTTTTCTTGACGGATCCCCAGGCGGTCGAGTCGCTGCAATTCGAAACGGAAATGGCCTTCATCGGCGGCAATACAACGCGGCCGTATCAGGAGCAAACCTTCAAAAATGGGGCCACGGTCACGAGTTTCGGCGGCGTATGGCGATTGCGCTACGACAATGACCAGGCGCATACGACGACCAAGCTCGAAGTGGGCTACGCAAGCGGCGATCAAGACGCGCAGGACGCTCGTTTTCACCAATTTTCGTTCAACAGCGATTACAACGTCGGCTTGATTCTCTTCGATCAATACTTGCCCATGCTCACGGCTCGATCCGTGGATCGATTGGCCGATCCGGGTTTGACCGGGATACCTCCGGCAGGAGCACGGCATTTGATCAATCAAGGTGCGGTATCCAATGCGACGTATTTTCATCCGACGATTCGCTGGCGCCCCATTCCACCATTGGATTTGCGGGCGGGGTGGCTCGTGGCGCGGGCCGATACCGACGTCGTCGATCCGTACAACACGGCGAAAAATGGCGGCTACAACATGTCGTACGGCAATCGAACACCAAATTCACGCATGCTCGGCCAGGAGGTCGACGTTTCCGTTCGGTATCAATTCAAGCTGGGCAAGCGGGTGCAGTTGTTCGTGGGGGCGGAAGGCGGCGTCTTTTTGCCGGAAAACGCCTTTGATGGCGTCGCCGACAAGAACCCCGTGTGGATGGCGCGTGGATTGACCGACGTGCGGTTTTGATGGCCCTTCGTCGAAGGAATGGCGGTGATTACCGCTCGACCATCACATCCATGTCTTCAATGGTCGTCACCAACGTGTATTTTTCTTTGATGAGGTTCTGGAGCGCGGGAAAGTCTTTTAATGAATCCGCCGAGCCGAAGGCATTGCCCGTTACGTGCGGAAAAACATCGTGACGCTCGATGACGATCGCCGCCGGCGGCGTTTTTTGCAAATCGTTCATCAGTACGATTCGGTGCTCTTCTTTCGCCCATTCGACGCGTTGAGGTACGTCGTAAATATAACGCGAGGCGGCTTTGCGATCCGCCAGATCGTAAATCTGAGGCTCGAAACCCCACACGAAAATGGGTCGATTCGCAGGAACTTTTTCGCGCAGCAAATTCGCCACCGCCCGATTGCGCATACAATTCACATCGGCAATGCTGGCGAGCTCGTCCCGCGTGCGCTGATCTTTCAGCCCTCCGGCGACCATTTTCACGCGGCGAATCGTGCGCTTCAGATACGATTCCGCAACGTCTTTCGCGGCCGTTCGACAGAAAACGACGATGAGGACGAAGACCCAATACGCAATTTTCGACTTGCGCGTCGTCGCTTGTTCCAGCAATCGATGATACCCATAACCCGCAAGCAGCGCCGTCACGGGCCACGTGGCGCCGTAATGGTACGGGAAAAACTTGCCTTGCATCGTCACGCCGACGAGATGCATCGCGACAATACCGATCGCCAACAAAGCCAAGGGTTTTTCCTTGGTGCTGAAACCATATCCCAACGCCAACAAAAGGCCCACCGTCGGCACGCTGCCATATTGCTGGAGCCATTCGGTGAACGAATAATACGTCATCCCGGTGATCGTGGCGTCCTTCCACCCGAGCGCCGTGTAATGGGGCGTAAAGACAAACAAGACGCGATGTAAATCCCCCAAAGCTCCGCGCGCGACAAACCACAAGAGGCACAAAACAATGGGCGTCGCGCCTCCGGCCGCCACGAACAATGTCGGACGAACCAGCGATCGCAATGTCGTCTTCCATGCGGGCGCGGGATCCTGCGTGCGCGCTTGCATCCACGCATACACGACGAGCGGAATCAACGCTCCTCCGGCCAACGGCGGCTTGAGCAACCCGGCCAGGCCAAACAACACGCCCGAGACAAACCAATCTCGGGAGGTTGTTTCTTTGTTCGGTCGAGGCGCAAATAAGAGCGCCGCGATCGTCAGCATTCCGCCGAAGGATTCCGGTTGCGCGGTATGCCAAAATTCGAGCTGCGCGTGAATCAACGTCATCACGACGGCCGCGATCAGCCCGATTCGCTCATTGTTCCAATAACGCCGCGTCAATTCCACCAAACCAAGGCCCGTCAGGCCCAGGCCCACGACTTCGAGCACTCGAATGGGCCAATCACCCGACCCAAAAAATGCTCGAGCAATCGCGAAGACGATAAAAATGCCCGGAGGCTTGAAATCCCACGCGTCGCGATACGGCATGCCGCCTTCGAGCACCGTTCGAGCAACGACCGAATAAATGCCTTGGTCACGTCCGTGGCCGTAAAGCAGGATCTGCGAGAACAAAAAGAGAATGAGGACCAGGCACAAGGCCTTGAAAGGACGACTTGCGCGAACCGGGCTCATCGATGGGGCAGGGGCTTCGGAAGACACTGCGGGACGTTGTAGTCCGTTTTGCTGAAGGGATCCAAATTGTCGCAACGAAATGCGCGACGCCCGGTGGATCCTGCGTCAATCGCTCGTGATTGGCTACACGCGGTAGGTGCGATTAATCGCTTTGACGAACACGTCCGCGACCGACGTGATCGCGCCGTTGGTGGTTGCCAGTTGCTGACTGCCCGGATGCGAATCCGTGCCCAAGATATGCTCGAACAAACCACTGTCGCGAAGTTTGTCGAGGGCTCCGGGGGGCAAAATCAGGTGGCTCGCAATGGCATGACACTTGGTTGCTCCGGCGCCGAGATATGCTTTTGCTGCTTGAATCAACGACGATCCGGTTCGAATCATGTCGTCGTAAATGACGACTTCCCGCCCGCGTACGTCGGCATTCACGCCCGTAATGGCGAGTTTTCCCGTGTCCGAATCGCGCTTTTTGTAGACGAAAGCCGGCTCGACGCCCAGATCGCGCGCCAAACTCTGCACCCATTTTGCTCGACCCGCGTCGGTTGCGCCGAGAATGTATTCGCGACCGGCCATTTTTTCTTGCAAAACCCGGGTAATGAGCGATGCGCCGTAGAGATGGTGCGTGACGTGGCTGTCTCCGAAATAAAACGGAATGCCGTCCGTGTGCAGATCGAAGAGATACACGCGTGTGCCGCCTTCGCACGGAGGTATCGCCGAAATGAGACGTGCGCGCGTTTTTGCCGTCACGACTTCACCCGGTAAAACCGCGCGCTCCATCGTGGCATAACCGAAATACGGCATCACGATCGACAAAGATCGCGCACCGTTGCGGCTGATGGCACAACCCAAATCATAAAGCTCGAGCCAATCCAGGTCATGCGGCGTTCCGCCCAGCAAAACGACATCCCGGCCCCACGGATCATCGGCGACACGAAGATATCGTTCGCCGTCGGGAAACGTCTTGTGCACGATTTGTCCGCGATCGAAGTCTCCGGCCGCCAAGAAATGCGGCTCCATGTACGCGTACGACGAAATCGTGAACAGAAGATGTCGAGCCATGAGGTTTGTCCTTCCTGAGTTGGACGTGACGACCTAGGTGGCTGGTGTCAAACTGCTGCGCGCCCGAAATCGTCGGTCGACATCGCTCAAAATCCTGCTGGATTCCTCGCTCCGTCGCCCTAGCTTTCGGTCGCTCGCGACGTTTGACACCAGCCACCTAACGTCGCGGCGATCCATCCAATACCACAAAAACCGACTTGAGTTGCACGTCTTTTCCAGGCTCGGCCGGAACATCTTCCGGATCGGGCCAATCCTTGATTTGTGCGATCGTTCGTCCGGCCAATCCCGCCGCGTCCTGCAATGCCCGCCGAAACTTTCCGTGACCGATGCCCTTGTGATTCGTGCACGCCAACAATCGGCCGCCGGGAGCGAGCACGCGCATGGCCATCGCCGCCAATTTCTTGTAATCGCTTTCGGCCGAGAAACGGCTTTGCTTCGTCGTCGCGAAACTCGGCGGATCCAAAATCACAAGATCAAAAGGTCCATCTTTTTTTGCGCCAAACTCGAGCCACTTCATGACGTCCGCTTCGAGCACGCGATGCTTCGCCGGGTCGGCTCCGATACGTTCCAGGTTTTTCTCGGCCCATTCGAGCACCCCGCGAGAAACGTCCACCGTGAGCGTGGACTTGGCTCCACCCGCAGCTGCCGCCACGGAAAATGCTCCGGTGTAGGCGAACAAATTCGCAACGGACAAACCGTTGGACATTTCCTTGATGCGCCTTCGATTTTCCCGTTGGTCGAGAAAAATGCCCGTCGACAAACCATCTCCGAGACGCACTTCGTACGGAAGGCCGTGTTCCTGTACGACAAACGGATCGGGATGCGGCTCCCCACGCACCGGATCTTTGGGCGCGTATTCTTCCTTGTGCCCGTCGACGATACGACTTGCGTGCTTGGGGCGATTCTTGACGTATATCCCCGCCGCTCCGAGTTGCATCGCCGCATCGAAAAGCACTTCCCGGGCGGCCGCCGCGTCTTCCTCATAAAGCGATACCACCAAAAAATCGCCATATCGATCGACGGTTACGCCGGGCAAACCGTCCGCTTCGGCATTGGCCAAGCGAAAACAATTCGTTCCCGAAAGACGCGCGATACCCAGACGTCGTTCGGCGGCTTCCCGCAATCGCCGCTCGATGATTTCGGCATTGGCGAAAGCGTTTGTCCCTTCGAGCCAATCCCGGAAAAATACCGGCATGGGCGCACGTACCTTCAGCGGTCGATTCGTCTGCGGATGCGTGAATACCAGCTCGCTCAGGTGCAGGCCCAATCGATGCGCTGGTTTGCCCCCGCGTTCGCCATCTCCCACCAGCGGGGCTCCTTCGGCGCCCAATTGCGCGGGCAAATCAAGCACACATCCGGGCTCGGGCTTGATTTCCAGCAACGTGCGAGACTCGTGCCGCTCCAAGACGCGAAACGACAACGTCGACGG
>WBZU01000277.1_pt1 | contig 46902 bp, 56 predicted proteins | sample 5204311 | NCBI WGS metagenome assembly WBZU01 (sample SAMN12344359, study PRJNA552823) | activated sludge metagenome | biome: Activated sludge suspended growth; feature: Nitrification reactor; material: Wastewater; isolation source: activated sludge from nitrification reactor of wastewater...
GAGGAGCAGCGACAGGCGCTGCCATTCCAAGGCGGCGCAGACGTCGCGCTGGTCAAGGCGCCTGGAGATCCGGGCGCCCAGGTAGGAGCCCGAAATCGACGCGGACGCCTGGCTGGGCGCCGCCAGCTCCGGGCAGTGCGGCGGCTTGCGCTGAACCCTGCCGTTCAGGTTCAGTGCGGCCAGGGCCGCGCAGGAGCTGACGCCGCCGCCGCCGCTGAGCTTGCCGGAGCCGGCGCTGATCCGGCAGCGCAGCGTGCGCACGGCCGGCGTGGCTCCGGGCCGGGCGGCCACGGCAATCCGAAGGCTGATGAGATTGCGTTCCGGGGCCGCAGGCGGATGCCCGGCCCCGCCGCAGCCGGCGGCCGCGGCCGCCAGGGCGAGCGCGAGCGCGAGCGCGGGCTTACGCATCGCCGCCTCCGATGTTCCAGCCGTTCTCCTCCAGCTGGCGGCGCTCGGAATCGGACGGGCCTTCGTGGTACAGGCGCAGCGCCGCCGTCCAGAACGACTGCGCGGCGCCCCAGACGATCAGGTAGGCGCCCAGGCCGCAGCCCAGGCCCCGCAGCACCGAGTCAAACGCCCCGGCGCCGGCTTCCAGGGACAGCAGCGCCACAAACGCGAACGCGGTCAGCGCCGCGACGCCGCGGGCGCGGATGATGTCCTGATGGGCGCGCGGATGGGATGCCAGGGTGATGCGGGCGGCGTCCAGCGCCGAGGCGAGCTGGTCCTTGGCGGACGGCTCCTCCTCGGGGTCCTGCTGGGTCTTCTTGGGATCCTTGGCCATGTCAGGGTCTTCCAGGCGCAGCGCCGGCGGTTTCAGCATGGCAGCGCGCGGCCGCCGGCGCCGGCATTTCCGTGATCGTGCCTTCTCACCGCCGCCGCCTTCCAGCCCCGGAAACCCGGGCCGCGCCGCCGGGAGCCGCCATCGTGAGCGGAAGATGAGCCCGCCGCGCCCTCCCGCCCCTCCTGCGCCCCGCCGCCGGCCGCCTCCCGGGCCTCCGCGCCCGCCGGCCCGCCGGCCCCGCCGGGGCGCCGGCCCGCGGCTGCTGGGCGCCCTGGAGGCCGGATGGGCGAGGATCGCCGCGCTGCCGCGCTGGAAGGCCGTGGCGGTCCTGGCCGCCGGGGCCCTGGCGATCGTCTGGGCGATGCAGGCGCTCAGCCGCGCGACGGTGACCGCCCCGCCGCCGGCTCGGGCGCCGTCCGGCCCTCCGCCCGGCCTGGAGCCTGACAGCGCCGGGGCGCGCCTGGCCGGGCAGGCCCGGTCGCTGCTGGCCCGCGTCCCGGCGGTCCGCACGGACGTGCGGTCCCCGCGGCGCCTGACGGTCGCCTGGAGCTCCGGCTGGCTGACGGCCGTCCCGGCGTCCGGACCGGCCCGGGCCGCGGACCGGTCCGGACGCGCCTACGTGCGGTCCGGCAGCTGCTTCGCCCCGGCCGGCAAGGCCGCCCGGGCGTCCGCGGCCGGGGCGGTGCTGCCGCTCTCCCAGCCGGGAGTGCGGTTTGCCCGGCCCGAGCAGGACGGCGACGTCACCGTCGTGCGCTTCGACGCGCGGCGCCTGGGATCCTGGGGGAAGGGCGCCGGGCAGGTCAGCTTCAAGGCCGGGGCGCCGGTCGCATTCTCCTACCGTCCGTACGGGGCGCCCCGGGCGGCGCTGCTCGCGGACGTCACCTACCCGCCCGGGCCATTGCCGGCACCCCGGCTCTGCCGCGGACGCGGTAGGCGAGCTCGCTGAACCGCGACCGCCCGCCGGCGAGCATGTCGCTGACGATTTCGCGGGCGGACTCGGCGCGCTGCCTGCGGGTCCTGCCGAAGCAGAAGCGCTCGGCGATGACGCCCAGCATGCTCGGGCCGCGGCTCATGGCCGCCAGCAGGTCGTGCTCGCCGGCGCCGATGCTGCGGTCAAGCTCCATGAACTCCTCAAGGACGCTGCGCTCGGTCTCGTAGTTGCGCACGCGGGCGTAGCTGACTTCCCGGCCGCAGCGCTCGGACATCGCCTGCTCCACGGCGGGCATGACTGCGTCGGTGACCTTCTCGGCGTAGCCTTCTGACAGGGCACGTTCCTCCTCGCTGAAAATCGCCGCCCGGTTGTTGCTGGCGGAGGCGTGCGCGAGCTCGTGCAGGTGCACCGGGCAGAGCGGGTGCTCAGTGTCGGGGCTGGCCAGCAGCTCGCTGTGGCCCGGGGACAGCACCATCACGTTCACGTGCGAATGGTAGGCGCCCTTGGCATGCTCGGCAGGCAGGTCGGCGGGGAACATCGCGTTGAACTCGCTGCGGGTCTCCGTCGGCAGCACCCTTGCCCGGAACGGAGGAATCCCCAGGTCGCGGATCTTGCGGGCGCACAGCTGGCCGATCTCGTTGGCTTCGGCGAGCATCGCGCGCATCTTCGGGTCGTGCAGGTGGCGGGCGGCGGCCAGGCCCATCGCCACCGCGGAGGAGAACCGGCTGGTGTCGAGGCTGATCAGCTCGGCGTCCTCGATCATCTCCGTGGCGTCATGCCCGGACTCCAGATGCCCCTTGAGGGCGAGCTCGAGCAGATGGCGGCGCTTGCCCAGGGCCGTGTCCAGGGACTGCGGGAACGTGGCGATCGGCGCCGGCAGCTCCTCCTGGCCTCGGGAGAACGGGCTCAGCGCCAGGCGGGCCAGCCGGGTGCGGCTGCGCAGCACGGCGGCCTCATGGAAGTGCAGGCCGCTGGCGCTGCCGAGCACCGACAGCTCAAAGAAGGCGTGGCGCCACGCGGAGGACTCCCAGATGGCGTGGGCGTCGCCGGGGTCATCGACGCAGGACCGCACGAACGACTGGACTGCCTGGTCGCATTCTTCGCGGCAGAACACCGGCTCCATGAGCCCGGCGCCGACGATCATTTCCTCGGCGAGATCGTCGGGTCCGCCGGACTGGGCGATTTCGGAGCCGAGCACGATCATCGCGCGCTCATAGGCGATTTCGGCCTGGGCGGCCTCGACCATCGAGCGGGCGCCGGTGAGCTCCGAGGCGCGCCCGCGCAGGTCATCCAGCGCCCGCAGGACTTCCTCGGGGGCGGCGAGGCCCAGGGCGGCGGCTTCCAGGCCGGGCAGCAGCGTCAGCGTGCGGGAGGCACGCGCCTGCCAGGCTGCCTTCAGCCACCGGCGTTCAGCGGCGGCCGCCCGTTCGGGCCGGAACACCGGCACCCCAAGAGAGAGCGGGATGCGATCCCGCCCTGCACAGGCTGTTCCTGTGAGCTTTCCCACTTCCTGTACCGCGCCTTTCACGAAGCACGTATCGAACGTCTCAGGGCCAGAGTAGGAACGATTTCGTTGAATGTGCAACTTGCCACACGAAATGCGGGTCGCGAGCCGGCAGCAGCGCCGGTGCGGCGCACCGTATCCGCACGCCCGGAAAATCGGGTGCCCTGCCTCCGCGCCGGCCCCGGCGGGTACGTTCGCTCGTGGCTCAGACCGCCGGAAAGCTGCATCGCCGGGCCGCCCGCCGCGGGCGGGCGCGCCGGATTGCGCGCGGGTTCCGATGGGCGTTCCGGGCCCTGTGCGCGCTGGCGCTGGCCGCGGCGGTCGCTGTCGCCGGCGCTGCCGCCTACGCGTGGAACCGCGCCGGGCTGGACTTCAAGAGCATCCCGGCCCTGCATGACCCGTCCCGGGCGCCGCTGCCTCAGGCCGTGAAGGCTTACAGCGCTGACGGGGTGCTGCTGGGCCGGATCGCCGCGCAGGAGCGGGTGGTCGTCGGGCCCCGCCAGATTTCCGCCGCCGCCAAGAACGCGGTCGTGGCGATCGAGGACCAGCGCTTCTACGAGCATCCGGGCGTGGACTTGCAAGGCCTCGCCCGGGCCGCCTGGGCCGACCTGCAGTCCGGCTCGGCCGGGCAGGGCGCCTCCACCATCGAGATGCAGTACGTGCGCAACGTCTATTTGAACTTCGCGAAGACCGCGAACCGCAAGATCCAGGAGGCCGCCCTGGCGCTGCAGCTGTCCTCGCAGTGGTCCAAGCGCCGGATCCTCGCCGCGTACCTGAACACCGTGTACTTCGGGGAGGGCTCCTACGGGATCGAGGCGGCCGCCCGCCATTACTTCGGCGTGCACGCCTCCCGCCTGTCGGTGGCGCAGGCCAGCTTGCTGGCCGGGCTGATCCAGAGCCCGTCCGGGCTTGACCCGCGCCGCAACCCGGCGGGCGCCCGGGCCCGGCAGGCCCGCGTCCTGGACGAGATGTTCGCGCAGGGCTACATCACCGGCACGCAGGCCGCCCGCGCGAAGCGCGCCCCCTGGCATCTGCGCCGCCTGACGGCCGCCCAGCGGATCGCCGAGCCGGCCCTGTTCAACCTGGTGCTGTCAGAGGCCCGCCGGGCGCTCGGGGCCCGCCGGGTGCGCCGCGGCGGCCTGATCCTGCGCGCGACCTTCCGGATGCCTGACATCCGCGCCGCCCGCGCCCGGCTCGCGGAGGCCTACCCGGAGCTGCCCGCCGATCAGCGCCCGGCGGTCGCGGCGGCGTTCACGGACCCCCGCACCGGCCGCATCCGCGTGCTGGCGTCAACCCGCCCCGGCCAGTTTGACCTGGCGTCCCAGGCCCAGCGCCAGCCGGGGTCGGTCGTCAAGGCGTTCACCGCCGCGCAGCTGATCAGCGCCGGCGGCCAGCTGTCAGACCCGGTCAGCAACGAGCCGCTGGACGTCAAGGACGGCCGGAGCTCCTACACGCTCCAGCCGACCCGTCCGGGCATCGCCAGCGTGCAGGACGCGCTGCGCTGGTCCCAGAACCCGGCGTTCTGGCGCCTGTATGAGCAGGCCGGCCCGCGCCGCGTCCTGGCGCTGGAGCGCCGCCTGGGCCTGACGGGCATGGACGCCAATCCGGCAGCGGCGCTCGGCGGCGTGCGGACCGGCACCAGCCCCTTGGAGATCGCCGGGGCGTTCGGGGCGTTCGCCGCCGACGGCAGGCTCCGCCGCCCCCACGCGCTGCAGTCGGCCTCGGACCTGCTGGGCAACCGCCTGTGGAGCGACCGGCGCCTGGCCGCCGGCCGGCGCGTCCTGCACGCCGAGCACGTGCGGCTGCTCAACGTCGGCCTGCAGGCCGTCGTCAAGGACGGGTTCCCGCAGCTGGCTGACAGCCTCACGATCGCCCGCGACCGGCCGCTGGCCGGCAAGACCGGGACCACCAACAACCACGCTGACGCGTGGTTCGCCGGCTACACGCCGCAGCTGGCCGGGGCGGTGTGGACCGGGTACGCAAACTCCAACCGTCCGCTGGACGGGCTGCCCGGCCAGGACGTGTGGGGGTCCACGATCCCCGCGCAGGCGTTTGACCGGGTGGCCCACCAGCTGGCCGACGGCACGCCCGTGCGGGAGTTCCCCAAGCCCTCCGGCGTGCAGATCATCCCGGCGCGGCGGGGCATGCGCGTGCAGCAGGCCATGAAGCTGCTGGCGCAGTTCCGGTTCTCCGGCGCCTACTCCACGCCCTTGTTCTCCCGCCGCGCCCGGCCCGGGACGATCCTGTCGGTCAGCCCGCCCGGCGGATCCTGGACGCGCACGGCCACGCCGGTGCGCGTCACCTACGCCACCGACGAGCGCCCGGCGCCCCAGCTGGCCGGGCGCTCCTACCTGGACGCCCTGGACGTCCTGGGCCGGTTCGCCCGGATCCGGGCGCGGATGCGCCCGTCGGATGAGCCGGCCGGGACCGTCCTGTCCCAGGATCCGGCGCCGGGGATGCCCTTGAAGGCCGGGTCGGTGATCCGGGTGACAGTCTCGAGCTCCCGGGCGCCCGCGAAAGTGATCGAGCGCACCGTCCATGACCCGGCCGACCAGGAGGAGATCGCCCGCCTGAAGGAGCAAGCCGGCGCGTCGGCGCTGAAGGTCCCGGATCTCGCCGGCGTCGATGTGCAGGCCGCCCGGCAAGTGCTGCAGAGCCTCGGGTTCTCGGTGACGGTCAGCGGCTACGGCCAGTCGGTCACCGGCCAGGACCCCGGGGCCGGGCAGCCCGCCGAGCCCGGCCAGAACGTCACCCTGCAGGCCCAGTAGCCGCCTTACGCGGCGACGAACAGGTCCAGGAGGTCCATTTCCTCCAGGCGCCCGCAGGCTCCCAGGAGCTTCTCGGCGGTCTCGCGGGTCGCCCACGGCGACGGGCCGTCCAGGACCTTGCGCAGCATCTTCGGGCTCAGGCCCGCGCGGGCGGCCAGGGCCCGCCGGGACAGGGCGCCGGGCCGGGACAGGTAGGACTCCAGGGCGGCGGCCAAAGGCGCGCGCGCCACCCACATCTGCCGGGATCCGGTGCTCATGGCCATCTGGCGGCTCACCGTATCCGCCCGGCGCCGAAACGGCCCGGGCGGCCGGGCAAACGATGGCAGGCCGGGCGCGACGGCGGGCATGCTGGCCTCATGCGCCGCCCCGTGCCGCTCCTGCTGTGCTTCGCCGCCCTGGCCGCCGGCGGCTGCGGCGCCTCGCCGGCGCCGCAGCCGCCCGCTCCTGATCCGGCGCCGGCCCCGCCGGCGAAGCCGTCCGGGCCCGCGCTGCTGGCCGGGATCCCGCAGTCCGGATTCGGCGCCGGCCGCCCGTCGGCGCCGGTGACGGTCCGCGAGTTCATCGACTTGCGCTGCCCGGTGTGCGCCCGCCACGCCCGCAAGGCCTGGCCGGCTCTGCTGTCCGGCCCGGTCCGCTCCGGGCAGGCGCGCCTGACGGTGGCGCCGTGGCCGGTGACCGGGCGCGGCGCCCGGGAGGCCGCCCTGGCCCTGGCCGCCGCCGGCATGCAGGGCAAGGCGGTCGCCTACGCGCTGGAGTTCTACGCCGTGCAGCCGAAGGAAGGCGCCCCGGCCCCGGCGGGCCTGTATGAGACCGTCGCCGCGAAAGCCGGCGCGTCCGGGGCCAGGCTGGCCGCTGACATGCGCACGCCCGCGGCCGCGGCGATCGTGCGGGCCTCGTCCCGCCGGGCGGACCGCCTGAAGCTGCCGGGCACCCCGGCCCTGGAGATCTCCGGGCCCGGCGGGCGGTTCCTGGCCGCCGGCGCCCTGACGGCCGCCCAGGCGCTGCGGGCCGTCCGGACGGCCGCGCGCGGCCGCTGACCGCGCCGGGGCGAGATGTTGCGCGAAGACTGGCGGAACTGCCGGGCGTGTGGCCCACTGGGGTCAGCCTCCCACTGCCAGGACGGCGCCGGGACGGTGCGCACCCAACCCCAACCTCTCACAGGAGCAACTCTCACATGATCACCGAATTCGTGCTCACCGCTTTCGCGGCAGCGCAGAACGGCCTTTCAGATCTGAAGGAGCGTCTCCAGGACGAATCCGGTGTCTCGGCGACCGAGTACATGGTCATCCTGGGGATCATCATCGTGGCGGTCGTGGCGATCTTCCTGGTCTTCGGCAAGGAGATCACCCGGATCGGCGACAAGGTCACGGGCGAGCTCGGCAAGATCTAGCGGCCGGCGCCGCGCGCGCCTGCCAGGCCAAGGAAAGGGCTCCCTTCCGGGGGCCCTTTTTCGCTGCCTGGGCGCCGGCGGTCCCCGCCGGGCAGTACGTTCATGGCATGGGCGCCATCGAGGACATCCGCGGGGACCTGCTGTCCCGGCCGACGGTCGGCCCGGCGCCGGCGGCCTCTGCGCCGTCAGCCTCCCAGCAGCTGGCCGTGGAGCAGCTGACCGCCGCGGTGGTCGAGCTCGACGGGATCCTGCGCGAAGTCGAGGAGCTCAAGAAGCGGGCCCGGTCCTCCTATGACTGGCGGGTGCTGATGATGTTCATCGCCGGCCAGCGGCCTCGGATCACGCAGCTGTCCTCCCAGGCCAAGCGCGTGTACGCGAAGGTGTTCGGCGACGCCTACGACGAGCAGTACGGCGCCGCCGGGGAGCACAACGGCGGCAAGGCGCCGTCGAACAAGACCGCCGAGATCCGCGCCAAGGCGCAGGCCGGCCTGGCCTATGAGGCCGCCGACCGGCTCGAGCGCACCGGCAAGGACCTGCAGGACCTGATGTGGGCGTGCAAGGCAGTCGCTGACTCCCTGGACGCCGACCAGCACGCCGAGCAGTTCGACGCGCATGACGAGCGCCTGTTCGGCGCCGCCGAAGCCGGCCGCGCCAGCTGACCTTCCAGGTCAGGGCTTCTCGTCGAGGAGCTGCTGCTCCTGGGCAGCCTGCAGGCCCAGCAGGAGCCCGGTGAGCACCAGGTTGAGCATCGCCGACCCGGACGGGGTGCGGCGGTCAAGCTGCGGATGCAGGGCGGCGAGCTCATCCAGCACCGCGGGGGTGACGCCCAGGGACTCCTGCAGCACGCGGGTGGCCTCAAGCGCGGACGGGGTGTCCGGATGCACGGACCGGAAGTCACGGGCTGACGCGAACGCCCGGGCGAACGCCTGCCCTGACACCGGCCGCATCACGACGGGCCTGCCAGCCGTGACGGCGGGTCCTCGCCGGCGTACCCGCCGAGACGCTGGATTTCCGCTTCGATTTCGCGGGCGCTTTCGCCGGGCGTCCGCGCCTGCGAGATCGCCTTGTGCCCGGCGGACGCCGGCATGCCCTCCGCCATCCACGGGCTGAACAGCGGGGAATGAGGCTCGGGCTCCCCGCAGCGCACCGGGGCGGCCAGGACGCGCGCGAGGCGCTTCTCCGGGGCGAGGCGGAACCGCGGCGCGTCCGGCTGGCCGGCGGCCTGGGCGGCGCGGACGGCGAGGGTGTTGACGCCGAGCTCTGAGATCACGTACGCGGCCCTCCCGCGCCGCCGCCCGCGGGCGCGGCCGATCCGGTCGCACAGGCCCATCTCACAGAGCTCCTCGACGGCCTGGGAGGCCTCCTGGGACGGCTGGCGGGTCAGGGTGAACAGCCGCTGCTTGGACGCCCAGCCGCCGGCGAGCGCCAGCGCCTGCAGCCCGGCGAGCGCGCCGGCCTGCGCGTCGGTGAGCTGCGGGTAGCGGCCGAACTGGTAGGCGGGGATCCGGGCCGGCATGCCTGAACGTACCGCCGTCAGGATCCGGCGAGAAGCTCGCTGAGGCGCCACGGCCTGTACCCGCGGGCTTCGACGCTGCAGTTGATCAGGCCGGGCCCGGGCACCGTCTGCGAGTGGACGTGGCCGTGCACGTTGAAGTGCCCGGGATAGCGCACGTACTCCCGGCTGCGGTCCGGGCGGTGGCTGAGCAGGATGCGGCGGCTGTCCGGCAGGCGGATTTCCAGGCCCCGGCAGGCGATCTCGAAGCCGATGCCGCGGGCGGCCGCGGCGCTGAACCGGTCATGGTTGCCCCAGACCAGCAGCTTGCGGCCCGGCAGGCCGCAGATCAGCCCGGCGAGCTTGTCCTTGGAGGCGAAGCCGACGTCGCCGAGATGGACTATCCAGTCGTCCGGGGCGACCAGATCCCGCCAGGCCCGGGCGATCCTGGCGGTGTGATCGGCGGGCCTGGACTCGTAGTCAGGCCGGCACAGGCTGTCATGCCAGAAGTGGGTGTCTGCGATCACCCAGAAGTCCCCGCGGGGCGTCCATATGCCCTGGCGGCGCACGTCCGGCGCGAACTCGATGCGGGAGCGGTCAGCCACTGCCTGCACCGTATCCCCGGGGATGGGCTTGCGGGCCGCGGCGGCCGCGCGCATGGTGAACGCCAGGAGGGGCGCTTGCAGGGCCGGGACGAAGCCGGCTGGCAGCCACCGGATCAGCCGGATGGAACCTGCCCGGGCCGCACAGCGCCGCACGACCATGAGCAAGACCGCGAAGACCTTCATCCTCGCCCTGGCGGCCGTCCTGGCCGTCACGGCATTCCCCGCCGCCCTGGCCGCCCTGATGAGCGCGCCATTGGCGACGGGGCTGGCGCTCGCGCGCCTGGCCCTGGCCGTGGCTGTCATCGCCGCGGCCGCCGGAGGGATCCTCGCTGTCTCGAGGTCCTCCCGCCGGTAAGCCGGACCGCCGTCCCCGGAGGCTGCCGTCCTGGCGGCCGTCCGGGACGGCCCGGCCCGCCGGCGAATTCGCCGTTGCCGGCCATCCTCCGGCTTAAGCTGGGCCAGCCGTCCAGGAAGCCCGTTCCGTTATGCGCCCAGCCCTCAATCTCTGCACCGTCCGCGATGCTGCGGCCCGAGACGCCGAACGGATCGTGCAGCTTCACGCACGTGAGCTGGAGCGCGAGATTGGCCTGGATCGGGTCCGCCGCTGCGTATCTGCCTATCCGTCCGTCGCCGCTGAGATGGATGGCCGGCTCGTTGGATTCGCGTACGGGGACGCATTCGCTCCCGACATCGTCCGGCTGGCGAACCTGCTCGTCGCATCGGACCTTCGCGGCCTGGGCCTGGGCCAGCGGATGCTAGGCGCGTTTGAGATGAGCGCGAGACCCAGCTACGGGGCCGTCATCCTCGTCAACAGCCTGCTCTATCCCGCGCCGGAGAAGCGCACGGCCGTGCCCTTCTACGAACGGGCGGGGTACAGGCAGCTGTTCGAAACCGAAGCTTCTGCCGTTCTCGCGAAGACGCTGCGCTGATGGCCGATGCAGGCCGCCGGCCCCGGCGCTACGGGCCGGCAGGCCCGCCGCTGCTGCCTGGCTCCCCGGCGTCCTGAAGCCCGCCGGCTTCGTCCTGGGCGTCCGGCTCGCGGGCGGAGGCCTCCTGCTCGTCCAGGGCTGCCTGCGCGGAGAGGCGGCGATCCTCGGCGGCCTGGCGGTGGTAGGCGAGCAGCGGATGGGCTTCGTCGTCGATTTCGACGATCTCCGAGTCCGAGCCGTACGCCTCGTCCAGGCAGCGCTGCACCGCGTCGAACAGTTCCGGGGCGCAGCGGACGACCAGCCGGACTTTCGGGGCCTGCCCGACGACGGTGCCTTCGCCGATGAGCCCGATTTCCAGGACGTCGCCCTGCCCGGCCGGGTCGCGGTCCACGGCGTCCAGGGCGTGCAGGAACCGCTCGTAGGCGCGGGTCATTTTCACGTTCGTGCCGTCGGCGTCCGGCGGCAGCTTCACCTGGAAGGACACCCGGGCAGGCGGATTGTCGAGCAGCGCCTGCTCGGCGGCTTTCAGACGCAGCCGGCGGATCACCGGGACCGCCGCGGCCGCGCACAGCCCGAGCACGACGGCGATCAGGACGATCGCCATCAGATCGCCCCCGCGGGCTCGGCGGGGAACAGGTCCTCGCCGGCTTCGAGCTCGGACGGCAGCACGATCTTCTCGGTGTGCGTGACCGAGGTGACGCCGCATTCCGGGCGCACGCATTCGGGGGCCATCAGCAGCCGCAGCAGGAACAGGCCGTCCGGGTCAGGGGCCGGGGACCGGTTCTCGCGGGCTTCGGCCAGGAGCTTGTCGGCGGGCAGCCGGGCGTGGAACACCTGCGCGGCGCATCGCGCCGCCGGCCGGCCGTCCTCCAGGCGCATGCGCTCCAGGAACCGGCAGCCTGACAGCACGCAGACGCGCGCGTCGATGACGTTCTCAGTGCGCGTCACAGATTGAACGCGCGGGATCTCCCCGATGCCAGGCAAGGCGGGCGGCATGCTGATACGGAGCCTGCCACGGCGCCGGCCTGCTGCCACGGTTTCCCGGGGCCGGCGGGAGGCCCGCCGGCCCCGGGGAGTTCCGTGCGCGCCCAGGCTGAGCGGAGGTACGTTCAGGGGCGCCGGCCTGCCCGCCGGCGGGCCTGACTGATGCCATCCATGCTCACATTCCTCTCCCTTCTGGAAGCGCAGGACACCGCCACCGCCCATGACGCGTGCGTCGCGGCGCTGGACGGCCTGTCCCCCGCCGGGCCCGCGCTGATCGACCTCGCGCAGGTCCCCGCCGAGCGCCACGCCGCCGCGCAGGCCCGCAACGCCCAGGCCCAGGCCGGGTTCGCGCAGGCCCGCAACGCCGCCCGGGTCATGGCCGGCCAGTGGCGGGCCGCCCCGGAAGGGCAGGCCGCCTGGGCGGCCCTGGTCGCCTGGGCTGACGAGCGCCTGAACGCCTGGCATTCCCTGAAGATCAACGGGGTGGAGTCCGCGCTGCGCGCTGACCCGTCCGGCGCCCAGCTGCAGCGGATGCGCGACCAGGCGATCATCGACCTGCGCGCCGGCGTCAGCGCCGACCCGGGCCTGCTGGCCGACGCCCACCTGCTGCAGGGCTTCGCGCTGCAGCGCCACGAGTTCAGCTTCCGCCAGGTCATCAAGGACCTGCGCGCTGACGGGAGCCTCGCCGCCGAGGGCGTCACGGTCCCCGCCGCAGACGAGCAGCTCAAGCCTCACTGCCTGATGTGCGTGGACGCGTTCCGCTACCTGATCCCCGAGGGGGCCTGATGGCCGCCGCTGTGATGTCCAGGCGCAAGGCTGCGCCTCCGACGGTGCGCGCCCTGGCATCCCAGAGCTACCAGCGGTCGGCGTCCGGACATCTGATCGGCCTGCACGGCGTCGTCAAGTCGTTCACGGACCGCAAGTCCGGGCAGGAGCGCGGCGTCAAGGGCCTGTCGTTCACCGTCAGCCCCGGCGAGTTCGTGTTCCTGACCGGCCCGACCGGCTCCGGGAAGACCACGGCGCTGAGGCTGATGCGCGGCCAGTCAAAGCCTGACTCCGGCCGGATCACCCTCGGCGGCCGCGACATCGCCACGATCGACCGCCGGGCGCTGCTGCGCAGCGTCGGCCTGGTCTCCCAGACCCTGGACACCCTGCCGATGCTGACCGTCGCCGAGAACATCAGCTACCCGCTGGAATGCCTGCGCCAGGACCCCCGCGAGATCCGCGAGCGCACCCGCGAGCTCGTCGAGCTGTTCGGGCTGCGCCACGCCGCCCACCGCCTCTGCGACGAGCAGGAGCTCTCCGGCGGCGAACGCCAGCGCCTGGCGATCGCCCGGGCGCTGGCGCCGCGCCCTGACCTGCTGCTGTGCGACGAGCCGACCGGCAACCTGGACGAGCGCACCACCTACGGGGTGATGCGCACATTGAACCGGGTCAGCATGCTGGGCACCACCATCATCTGCGTCACCCACGACCCGCAGATCGTGAACCTGATGCGCAAGCGCGTGATCGTGATCCGCGACGGCCGCGCGGTGTCTGACAGCGTCGGAGGGTACGCGCTGTGAGGCGCCAGGCCCACTACCTGGCCCTGTACTTCGAAGGCGGCCTGCGCCAGCTGTGGCGCGGCCGGTTCAGCTCCGCGGTCCTGTTCGTGGCCGTCAGCCTGCTGATGTTCGCGGTGTACACGTTCGTGGCGATGTCAGAGCACACCCGCCAGGCCGCCCGCAAGGTTGACGACCGCCTCGTCGTCACGGCGATCCTCGCCCAGGACTCCCAGCTGGCCACGAAAGTGCCGGGCGCGCCGCCGGCGCCGGCGGCGACCACGCCGGCGGATCCGTCCCCGGGAGCCGTGAAGCTGCGCTCCGAGGCGCTGCGGATCCCGAACGTGCGGTCGGTGCGGATCGTCACCAAGCAGGAGAACCGCGCCCGGTTCCTGGAGAACATCGGCAAGCTGCGGGCCGTCCCGGCCGCCTACATCTTCCCGGAGGCCCTGGAAGTCAGCGTCCAGGACGTCAAGCAGATGGCCCCGGTCCGCGACGCCGTCGCGCGCCTGGGCGGCGTCCGGCAGGCCACATACCTCGGGGAGCTCGTGCGCAAGCTCACGGCAGTGTCAGGCTACCTGCAGCGCGCCGCCCTGTACGGGGCGATTCTGCTGGGGATCGTCGCTGCGGCGGTGCTGATGCTGGTGGTCCGCGCCGCGATGCATCAGGAGCGCCGCAGCGTGCAGACGATGAGCTCGGTGGGCGGGTCGCCGATGACGATCGCCGCGCCGCTGCTGGTGCAGACGCTGCTGGTGACCGCCGCCGCGTGCGCGCTGGCGTGCCTGGCCGGCTGGTGGATCGACCCGCAGCTGGGGTCCACGTTCAGCCAGAGCATCCATGACCTGCCAGCCTGGCTGAAGACCGGCCGGGCGTTCGGGCTGTTTGAGCTGCTGCCGGCGATGGCGCTGGCGGCGTGCTCGGCGGTGGCGCTGATCGTCGCCTACGGCACCATGCGCTACGCCCGCGCTGACGCGAAGTAGTAGCGGCTCCGGCCGGCGCGGGGTTGCCGTTCGCCCGGCGGGACGTACGCTGGGCAGGTGAGGAGAGTCCCGGTGATGACGGTGGTCGTGCTCGGCGCCGTCTGGGCGGCGGCCGCGTGGCCGCTGATCTCCGGCCGGCCCGGCCCCGTGAGCCAGCTGGCGGCCGCCGCGTCCAAGGCGGCCGCGCAGGCCAAGGCTGAGATCTCCGGCGCGGACCCGTCCGGCCTCGGCGGCCGGTAGCCCCGGGGCGTTCAGGAGGCCGGCTTGGCGGAGATCGTGACGGTCACGCCGGCGAACTCGAACTCCAGCGGCTTGCCGGCTTCCTCGGCGTCGCCGTCCTCGCAGGAGCCCAGCCAGCTGCCGAGCCGCTCCTCGATGCCGCCGAGGCCGTCCGCCACGTCTGCGCTGTCGAGGTCCAGCCCCATCTCGGCGAGGCCGCGCTCGGCCGCGCGGATCGTGTCCGGGGCTTCGCGTCCGGAGAAGTCCAGCGGCACCGACGATTCGATCCGGCCGTCGTCGGACTGCACGGCGATGGCGATGGCCCATTCGTCATTGGACGGCGGCGCGTACCCGGGCAGGCCCTTGACGAGGCTCTCGACGCGGCCTGCGACCCATTCGATCGTGCCGGCGTCCCATTCGAGGACCGGCACCGGCGCGTAGCGCTCCGGGTAGATGTCGGCGTGCAGGCGCAGGAGCTCCTGCGCGAAATCGGGCTGGGCTGAAATGGAGGCTGATGTCATGAGGGCAACGTATCCGGGCGGGCGCCCCCGGGAGCAGGCCGTTACGGCGCGGCGGGCCCGGCCGGCCGCTGGCCTTCAAGGGCCTGCCGGAAGGCGGCGAGGGCGCGGCCGGCCAGCCGGCGCCCTTCCGCACGGGCGCGGCATTCAGTGCAGGCGCCGGCCGGCTGGCCCCGATGCTCCGCGCAGGGCAGCTTGATGCGGGGCCGGTCAGTCATCGCCGGCCTGCGGCCCTTCGCCGGTGAGCGTGCGGCGGGCATCCCGGGCCCTTGCCTGGGCGAACGCGCGGGCTTCCGCCAGCGTCGCCTTGCCTGCCCCCGCCGGGGCATTGCCGATGTGGTCGAGGGCGTCCAGGGCCACGTCCAGCGCCGCGCGGGCCTGGTCGCGCTCGCGGAGCGCCTTCTCCCGTTTCACGCGGCCGCCGGCCTGCCCGCGCCTGCGGGCGTCAGCTTCCCTGCGGGCCTCGTCGAGGCCGTGCTCGGCGTCCGCGATCTCCTGCTTCCAGGCTTCCACGATCCAGTCCGGGCGGGTCACAGCGTCGGCTGCCGACAGTGCCGCGGACGCCTGCGCACGATGCCGCTCGCGGACCTCCTCGGCCTCGTCGTCCCAGGCACGCGCGTCCGGCTGGCGGCCGTGCAGCGCTCGCGCGGCCGCTTCGCGGCGTTCGTCGCGCATGAACGCGCCCGGGCTGTCAGGCATCTTCGCCGCCCGCCCGCCCGCGCCGGCCTTCGGCGTCGCGGACGCCGGCGGCGATGACCTGGCCGGCGAGCTGCGCGCTGCCCAGCAGCGTCCAGCTTCCGGCGGACCGGTTGGTGACGGCCACCTCGCTGGAGCTCACGGCGACGGTCACGCCCGGCAGCGGCTCGCTGACGGCGGCCGGGACGCCCAGCAGCTCGTCAAAGCGGCCTTCCAGCTCAGCGACGGCCGCGGCAAGCAGCTTCTCGTACTGGCTCCTGGTGAACTGCCGCGGCGTCACGGCGGACACGTCCACGCTCATGTCCTCGGGCGAGCCCGGATGCACGGTCCCGGTGACCGTGAAGCCTCCCCGGGGCGTGACGGTGATCGACGGCATGCCGTCAACATATCCGCCTGGCGGCGGGAGCGGTCACTATCCGCCTGGCGGCGGGAGCGGTCACCGGCAGCGGGCGGGCGCGAGCGCCTTGAACTTCAGCTTCCCGCCGCTGGTGCGCAGGTCCACCGCGTAGCGGATCGTGCAGGCCCGGGCAAGGCGGCCGCCGTCGTAGCGGCGCTCCCCGGCAGGCGCGGTGAACACGGCAGTCATGGCGCCCGGCGGGCCGGCGGACGCTGACTGCAGCCGCGCGGGCGCGCCGAACTGGGCGCTGGCGGCGACGCGGACCGGCTCGATCCGGGCGACGGCCTCCCGGACTGACAGCGGCGGGTCCAGGCGGCCGGCGAGCACGATCCACGCCCCTGCGGCCACGGCAGCCGCGGCCACGGCCACGGCCGCGAGCCGGGCGGTCCGGGAGGACGCGGCGCGGCGCAGGCGGGCCAGGGCGCTGCCGCGGCCGGCGGCCCGGGCGGCGCGCTGGCGGCGCTCGCGTTCCTGGCGGGCCCGGGCCTGCGCGACGGACGCGCGCTCACGGCCGGCCGGCGCCAGCCCGCCGAGGGCTTCGCCGAGGTCAGGGGCGGCATCCGGGCGTTTCGGGGCGGGCGGCTCGCCGTCGCGGGTGCTCCACGGAGTCATGCGCGCATCATGCGCGCCGGCCGGCGCGCTCGCCGGCTTTCCCGGGCCTAGCGGCGGGTGAAGGCGTCCAGCTGCTCGACGGCGCCGGGCAGGCCCAGCCGGGCGGCGCGGGCGTAGTCGGCCGGGCCGGAGCCGATCAGCCACAGCCAGCCCTTCCCCTGCGCCTCGGACGGGGCGGCGCCGGACCGGAAGCTCGCGTAGCCGTCGGTGATTACCACGACAGCCTTCGGGTACTTGCGGCCGGGGGTGGAGGGGATGACGTCCTCGCGGATGAACTCTTCCACGGCGCTGAAGTCCGTCCCGCCGCTGCGGAACTGCGGATGGTCGAGATCCAGGCGCTGCCAGCGGGTCGTGAACGAGCAGCATTCCAGGCGGATCTTGTCCTGCGGGATGCTGCGGGCCAGCGTGACGAACCGGTTCACGTCGGACTGGCTGACCGACCCGGACGTGTCGATCGCCATGACGACGCGCGGCAGGTCGCCGCCGTCGCCGGGGCGCGGCTCACGGTCGACCGGCAGCAGCACCTGCGGGTACATGGACGCGGCGCGGCGGCGCTGGCGGTGAAAGCTCGGCGACGGCGGCGGGCCGGAGCGGCGGAACACGTCCGGGCGCACGCGGCGCAGCAGCCTGGCCCATTCCATGGTGACGCCGGACTGCTGGCAGAACGCGCGGGCGGCGCCCAGGCCGAAGCCGGCCTGCTTGCCGCCTTCGCGGGAAGGGTCGCCGGCCTGGGCGCGGGCTTCGCGGACGCTGTCGGGGGCGGGGCATTCCTGGTCGGAGCGCTCGCAGATTTCGTCGGCGGCCTGCTCCTGATCGTCGCCAGCATCGCGGATCCATTCGTGGTTTGAGATCAGGTCCCCGCCTTCGCCGGAGCCGCCATCCTGCTCATCCTGTTCGCCGCCTTCGCCGGAGCCGCCGTCCTGCTTGTCCTGCTCATCCTGTTCGCCGCTGTCGCCGGAGCCGCCGTCCTGCCCCTGGCTTTGGCCCTGGCCCTGGCCCTGGCCCTGGCCCTGGCCCTGGCCCTGGGATCCCTGTCCGGGCTCGCCGTCCTGGCTCTCGCCGGCTCCGTCCTCGGGCTCGGGCTGGGGCTGCTGCTGGCGCTTGGCCATCAGCGCGGAGTACACCTGCGCCACTGAGCAGGCGGCGCAGTCGAAGCCGACGAGCTCCTCCCCGCGGATCAGGTTCGCCGGGGGCTCAAGGCCGGACAGGGCGAGCATGTCGTTGATGACGGCGTCGGCGGCCCGGTTGAACGCGTCGTGGTCGTCGAAGCGGTCGCGGACCTTCAGGTGCCCGAGCAGGATGTGCAGGGTCTCGTGGGCGGCGACGAACGCGAGCTCGTGCACTTCCAGCTGGCTGGCGAACTTCGGGCTGAACAGGTAGCGGAAGTCCTCGATGCGGTCGGAGGCCTCCGGCAGCGCGACCGCGGCGGTCGGGACCGCGTCGGTCCATTCCGGCCGGCCCATGTTCAGGACGTGCGTGAGGAAGAACGCCTGCTCGGAGTCCAGATGGTCGAGCGCCTTGCGGTACTTCGCGCGCAGCGTCACCGGGCTGGTGTCCGCGGCGCCGCGGCGGGGATCCCACACGGGCGCCGGGGCGGACGGGGCTGCGGAGGCGGCGGTGCTCATGAGCTCAACGTATCCGGGCCGGCTGCAAGCCGCCGCGGCTACGGGGTCACAGGCCGGCGGGCTGGTAGCCGGCGGCGTCCAGGAGGGCGTTGACGGCGCCGTGCAGGATGTCCCTGACGGCGGTGTCGTTGATCTCAGGGTGCTTGGCGGCGGCGGCGTCGCGGTAGAAGCGGAAGGTCTCGAGCACCTCGTCGCGGGTGGCGATCGAGCCGTACTCAAGGTCGGGGGTGAGCGCCACGCGGACGCTGAAGACGATGCGGGCGGCGGCCGCGTCGCCTTCGGGGGTGAACATCTCGTAGGACGCGGGATCCTTGACGGCATCCAGGCGCCCGAGGTATGCGGCAGCGGCGGTCGTGGTCATGCGCTCAGCGTATCCGCGCGCCGGGCGTTTCAGGCGGGCTGGGCCGGGCCAGGGCGGCGCGCCGGCCCGCTGGGCTTGCAGCCCGCCGGCCCGCGGGCACGATCGGGGCATGGGCGTGCTGCCGGACAAGCCGTGGCCTGCGGATCCCAGCGACCCGCAGGAGCGGTCCATGGAGCTGTGCGAATGGGCTGGCCGGCATCTGGGAAGCCTGACCGCCTCGGCCGCCGACGACGCCCAGGACGCCGCGCTCGCCGCCCTGGGCCGCGCCCGCGAAGGCGGCCGGATCTCCGAAGCGCAGTTCGACGCCGCCCTGGCCGCCCTGGCCATGCATCGCGGCTGCTTTGACGAGCTGCTGGCCGTCCTGGACGCCTGGACCGGCGCGGCCCCCGCGGACCCGGGCCGCCAGGCCGCAGCGCTGACAGGCCGCTCGGCCGTCCAGTTCGACGATCCCGTCAGCGGCGCGAAAGCCAACCAGCAGGCGCTGCTGGCCAGGCTCGCAGCCGCCCAGGGGCTCAGCCGCCGCGGCGAGGATGAGGACGGACTGGCGCTGGCAGCGGCGCTGTGCGACGCCGCCGAAGGCCTGGCCTGGCATCTGGCGGCGATCGAACGGATCGCCGCCAGCGAGGGCCTCCCCGCCGCTTAGCGCCCGGGGAACCTCCGGCTCATGATCCCGTCCCCGAGCTCGCGGAACGCCTGCGCCCGGGCGGGATCGCCGGCCCGGGCGGCGGCGCCGTAGGCCAGGCGCCGGGCGCGGGCGGCGTCCTCGCGGGTCACCATCCTCGCCGCCGCGTGCGCGCGGCCGGCGGCGGCGGCCAGCGACGCCAGGGCGGCGGCGAGGCGCAGCTGGCCGGGATCGGGTTCGGGCATGGGCGGGCATGATGCCCGCCGGCCCGGACAGGCCGGGCGCGATCGTGCAGGCGGTTCAGCCGCCGAGCGCGGCGCGCAGGTTCGGCGCCTGGATGTTGTGCTCGTCCAGCGCGTCCAGGGCGCGCTTGCGCCGCTGGGCGCCGGCGAACACGACGCCTTCCAGGAGGCTGCCCTGCAGGGCGTCAGCGAGCGGATGCAGCTCGGTGACGATCTGGGCGGCGGGGACCCGCAGCAGCGCGTCAGCGACCGCCCGGTGCGTCTCCAGGGCCTGCGGGCTGTCAGCGAGGACCTTAGCGTACTGCTCGACGTTGGCCTTCAGCGCGCCGAGGTCGAGGTCCAGCGCAACCGGCGCGTCGCCGACCTTGGAGGCCTTGGCAGCGGGCCTGGCCTCGCCGGGCTCGATCTCCTTCGCGGCCTCGTCCAGCAGCTGCACGAGCTTCTGGCGGTCGAAGCTGCCGGCAGGCGGCAGGCCGCTGTAGGCGACCATGTGCGAGTCGCGGAACTCCATCCACATGCGGCCGAGCGCATCGACCTTGCGGGGGCTGACGTAGCCGGCTTCCTCGTCGCGGCGGTCGTTGTGGCCTTCCCACCACGTGGCCAGCGCCTTGGCGATCGGCTTGGGCATGTGCTGGCTCATGTACGCCCGCGACACCTGCGGGCTGACCTCATGGTAGAAGTCGAAGCGGTCCACCAGCGCCGGGTCGAGGTCCTCGACGTCGTAGATGTCGTCGGGCGGGTTGATCGCCGCCCAGATCATCTTCAGGTTGCGCAGCTCGTCGTCGTTGATCTTGCGGAACTGGATGATCTGCATGAGCGCGTTGCGGGTCTTGACGTCGGAGCGGTTGAGCTCGTCCAGGACGATCAGCTCCGCCTCGTCGATCGCGACCGGCCGCAGCATCTTGATGTGCTCGAACCCGTCGATCTCGCGGGGGACGGGGATGCCGGTCAGGTCCGTCCACGGGTCAAGCGTCGAGCAGGAGAAATAGGCGACCTTCAGGCCCAGGCCGGCGGCGGTCGTCAGGATGCTCTCGGTCTTGCCGGTGCCGTGCTTGCCGTACAGCAGCACGTTCTTCTCGGCGGCCATCCAGCTCTTCGCGTGAGGGATCAGAGTGCTCATGGGATCAACGTATCCGTGCCTGCGCCAGTCCCGCTCACAGGGCTGGCAGGCCTGTCCCGGAGCCTTCCAGGACGACGCGGACGCCGGCGGACGCCGTCTGGGCGCCGTCGCGGGAAAGCCGCAGGCTGACCGGGGCGCCGGACTGCGGCGTGACGGTCAGCAGCTGCCCGGGCTCGGCGAGCACCGGGCAGGCCGCGCTGATCAGGTCGCACAGCTCCGCGCCGGTGAACGTCCCTGACAGCACCAGGAAGTCGCCGGTGACTTCGGCGACGCCGCCGGCGGCCGACCGGGCCGGCCCGGCGCCCAGCGGCCCGGGGACCGAGTCGATTTCCAGCTCGCAGAACGCGACGTCGGCGGCGTCGCCGAAGCTGACGGCGATCCCGTCCCTGGCAGCCCGGGCGGCGTCAGGAGCGCCGTCGCCGGGCTCAGGCTCGGCGGCCTCGAGGATGTCGTCCACGCGCACCCGGCGGATCTGCTCGCTGGCAGGGCAGAACCCGACGAACGTGCCGTTGGGCTCCACGCGCACGCCCACCATCGTCACGGTCCGCGGCGCGTCCGGCTCGGCGGCCTCGGTGAACGTCAGCTGCATCGCGGCCTTGCGCGCGCAGGCGTCGGCGAGGCGGTCCTTGATCGAAAGCTGGGCCATCGCTGCCACCGTATCCTCACGGGCCCCGGCCGCGCAGGTGTTGTCCGGGCCCGGTAGGTTCCGGGATGCCCGAGCTCGCCGAAGTGCAGACCGTCGCCGCCGCCCTTCACCGGGAGCTCGCAGGCCGCCGCGCCCTGGAAGCCCGGGAGCTGCGGGCCGGCTGGGCCGGCGGGCGGCTGGGGCTGCTGGAAGGCCGGGAGCTCGAGCGGTCCTCACGGTGGGGCAAGCGGATCCGGCTGGAGTTCTCCGGCGGCCCGGTGGCCGTCGCGTCGCTGGGCATGACCGGCGCGTTCGAGCTGGCGCTGGAGCCGTCGTCCCGGCACGCGCACGCGGTCATCCGGTTCGAGGGCGCCCTGCCGCTGTGGCATGTCGACCCGCGGCGGTTCGGCAGCCTGGCAGTCTTCGAGGACGGCGCGCAGGCGCAGGCGGCGCTGGGGGCGCTGATCGGCCGCGACGCCGCCGACCCGTCCCTGGACGGCCCCGGCATGGCCGCCGCCCTGGGCTTCCCCGGGTCGCGCGCGAAGCTCAAGGCGGCGATGCTCGACCAGGCACGGCTCGCCGGCCTGGGCAACTGGCTGTGCGACGAGATCTGCCATGCCGGGAAGGTCAGCCCCGCCCGGCGGGTCTGCGACGTGCTCCCGCCCGAATGGGAGGCTCTCAGCGCCGCCCGCGCGCAGGTGATAGCCGCCGCCCTGGACGCCGGCGGGTTCACGTTCAGCGACTACCGGGCGCCGGACGGCTCCGCCGGGACGATGGCCTCGCGGATCCGCTGCTACGGCCGGGCGGGGCTGCCGTGCCTGGCCTGCGGCGCCGAGCTGGCCGCCGGGCGCGTCGCCGGCCGGGCGACCGTCAGCTGCCCAGCCTGCCAGCCCTGAACGCCAGCCCGGCAGCCAGCGCCGCCAGCGCCGCCGGGGCGAGCACCGCCGCGGCCAGGCGCACCGGCCCGGTCAGCGCCGCCGCGTCATGGGCCGGGGCGCCGGACGCCAGCGCGCACACGCCCGCGGCGGCGCCGGCGAGCAGCCATGGCAGCGGCCCGGCGACCCGGAAGTCCTGGCGGGATGGGAACGCGCTGATGCCCAGGGCCGCGCACACGGCCACGGCGGCCAGCGTCCCCGGAGCGGCCGGAGCCGCCAGCGCCGCGGCGGCGAGCGCCCCGGGGCCGGCGGCCGCGCCGGGCACCAGGATCAGGCACGCCGCCCAGCACGCCAGCGGCCCTGACGCCAGCGGCCCCAGCGCGGCGGCCTGCCCGGCCAGGACGCTGCGCGGGCGGTACTCCACGGCGCCCAGGCGCACGCTGCCGTCCCGGCCCTGGCGCGGCCGGTACAGCTCCACCCGCTCGATCTTCGCTCCGGTGAGGGCCGCGGCGGCGAGATGCCCGAGCTCGTGCACGGCGACGCCCGGCGCCAGCAGCAAATGGCCGGCGGCGCGGCCCGCCGGGCCCGCGCGGCGGGTGAGGGCGTACAGGCGGCCGGCGGCGCCGGAGCCGGCGAACGCCAGGCACGCCAGCTCGCCGGCGACCAGCAGGGCAGGCAGGAACGCGCTCATGGCCCTGACCGTAGCGGCCGCCCGGCCGGCCCGGCGCCCTTCCAGGCCCTTGCAGCCCCGTCCGCGCGTGGCATGCTCAGCCCATGAGCGAAGACGCCAGTCCCTTCCACGTCGTCGAGGGGCCCGAAGGCGAATGGACGGTCCGCGACAGCCGCGGCGAGAACGTCGACGACATCGCCTTTCTCAGCGAGGAGGCCGCCGTGGACGCCGCCGGCGCCCTCCGCCTCCTGCACGCCCGCACATGCGAGCGCAACGGCGAAGCGGCGGCAGCCCTGGACGGCCTGATCGCGCAGGCGGCGCGCACCGCCTTCAGCCGGGCCCATGACGCCGACGCCCTGCATCTCACCCCCGCCGACGCGGAACGGTTCCAGGCCGTGCACGGCCATCTGCAGGCCGCAGAGGCCGCCCTGCAGGCCTGAAAGCCGTGCAGGCCGGCAGGCCGCGGCTAGGTTCAGGGCATGAGCCACGTCGACGATCTTCACGCAGGCCAGGAATGGGCCGACCAGCAGGCTGACGAGCGCGCCGCCGCCGAGAAGGCGCAGCTGGCGGACCTGATGACCGCCGAGCCGGTCAAGGCCACCGGCACGCGGGCGCGCACCCGCGCGGAAGTCCCCGCCGATGAGATCTCCTCCCTGCCCAACATCCGGGCGGGCCTGCCGGAGATCGCCGAGCTGGCCGCCAGCATCCGCCAGCGCGGGCAGCTGTCCCCAGTGATCGTCAGGCCGTCCGGGGACCCGGACGTCCCCTACGAGCTGATCGCCGGCCGCCGGCGCCTGGAAGCCCTGAAGCTGCTCGCCCGCCATTCCGACGAGGACGTGCTCGTGCTCGCCGACGTCCTGGAAGGCGTCGACGACGCCGAAGCGTACGAGCTGATGCTGCTCGAGAACGTCCAGCGGGTGCAGCTTGACCCGGTCAACGCCGCCCGCGGCCTGCGGGCGCTGCTGGAGCGCAACGACGGCATGACCGCCGCGCAGCTCGCCCGCAGCCTCGGACTGTCAGTGTCCTGGACGACAGCGCACCTGAAGCTGCTGGAATCCGACCTTCCCCCTGAAGTGCTCGCGCTCGTCGAAGCCGGCGACCTGTCCTTCACGATGGCCGACCTGCTGCGCCGCCGCGCCGGCGCCGGGGACATCACCCCCGAGCAGGCCGCCGAAGTCGCCCAGGAGGTCGCCGCCGGGGAGCTCACCCCCGGCCAGGCCCGCGAGCAGGTCGCCCCGCCCAAGCCCTCGCCTGCCTCCGGCGGCGACGGACCCGACCTGGACGACTGGGGCCCGGACGACGATCCCGGCGCCACGAACGCCCCGCCGGCCCAGCCGCCCCTGGACGGCCCCGCCCCGTGGGAAGGCGGCCAGGACGGCGAGTTCTCCCCCGGGGATCCGCACGGCCCCGCCGAGGAATGGCTGCTGGCGCGGATGCTGGCCGACTGGGCCTCCGGCGAGGACCTCGACGACCTCGGCGCCGCCCGCGGGTCAGAGCTCGAGCACGCCCGCAGCCTGGCCCCCGCCGCGCGCCTGGACGCCATCCGCGCCCTCGCCGCCCGCCTGGCCGCCCGCTGAGCGCTCAGCGGACCTTGGACTCCCGGCAGGCCTCCGGGCCGTCGTTGCCGGCCTGGTCCTGCGGGGCCAGGCACACCCGGACGGCGCGGCCCGCCAGCGACGCCGGGACCTTCCATTTCACGCTGCGCACGCGGCCGGGCGACGCCAGCACCGTGCCGGTGCGCCGGGCCAGCACCACCTCCGCGCCGGCGGACGCCCGGACCGCCACCGACACCGCGCCGGAGTCGTCGGACGCAGTGAACGAAATCCGCGCGGCCTGCCCGGCAGCCAGGCGCGCCGGCCCCGCCCACGCCGCGGACGGCGGGGACCGGTCCTCCGGGCCGCGGGCGGCCTGGCGGGCGATCCACGCCGAGTACGCCGAAACGCGCGTGTACACGCCGGCGCTTCCCGGCTCGCCGCAGTTCTCCGGGCCCCAGCTGACGATGCCGGCAACCAGCAGCCCGCCTGCGGGGCCTGCGGCCATCAGCGGCCCGCCGGAGTCGCCGCTGCAGCTGTCCTTGCCCGGCGCCGCCGCGCACAGATGCCCGGCGGGCCGGTAGTCGCGCTCGAGCGCCTGGCAGCGGGCATCGCCGAGCACCGGCACCGTCACGTCATGCAGCTCGTCGGGGTAGCTGCCGTCGCCGGGAGTGACATCCCCCCAGCCGGCGACCAGGCCCGGCTGGCCGTGCCAGGATCCCCGGCCCGGCGGCTCGATCTGCGCGGCCGGGACGCCCGGCGGCTCGGACAGGATGATCACCGCGGCGTCGTTGACGGCGGTGCCGGGGTCATAGCCCGGGTAGGGGATCACCCGCGCGGCGCCGGTCAGCTTCCCGCCCCGCGACAGCCGCCGCGAGCCGGTCAGCACCATGACCTCGTCCGGGGCGGAGACGACGGCGGACGTGTCATCCACCACGCAGTGGGCGGCGGTCAGCACCGCCTGGCGGCTGATGACCGTCGCCCCGCAGAAGAAGCCCTGAAACCGGCCTTCGCCGGGAGTGATGAGCGCCGCCATGGACGGCCACGGCCGCGCGGAGGTCTGGCCGCCGACGATCGCGGCGCGCCCGGCCGGCCCGGGCGGGCTGGCATCCGCCGGGGCGGCGGCGAAGGCCGCCGCGGCGAGCGCGAAGGCTGTCGGCAGGAGCCGGGGCACCCGCGAACGTACTGCGGGGCGCCGGCGGCCGGCGGGAGGCTCAGAATCCGCCGGGAATCTCGGGCAGGCGGAACACCTGCTCGCAGAAGCCGCCCATGACGCCCTCGTCGCCGTGGGAGGTCACGACGCCGAACACCTTGCGGCCGCTGGAGGCCAGCGCGCCGGCCAGGTCGCCCTTCAGGCCGGCGTAGCCGTCGGTGAACAGGACCGCCTTGCCGGCGTCCCCGTCCAGGAAATGCTCGATGATGCAGTCGAAGTCGGTGCCGCCGGTGCTGTCGACCTTGCCGGCCTTCAGCTCGGCCAGGGTGATCGAGCTGATCTCGTTGGAGAACAGGTAGATCTCGGAATCCAGGTACTCCTCCAGGGACGCCAGGCACCCGTAGATGAACTCGACCTCGCGGCCCATGGACCCGGACACATCCACGTAGCAGCGGACCTTGCCTTCGGCCCCGTTGAAGTCCGGGGTGCGCCAGAAGAACGTCGGGACGCCCGCCAGCACCCGGTACATGTCCGGGCGGCCGACGTCCATGGGCATGATGACCTGCCGGCGCGGCCGGTCGCGGACGTCGCCGGCGACCGCCTCGATGATCTGATGGCGGCAGGCGTCCACCAGCGACATCCGGAACACGTCCTCGATGCCGGAGCTGCGGCCGACCTTCATGGCCTCACGGAACTCGGTGAGCAGGCCTGACAGCTTCCCGGCGAGCTGGCCGCCTTCCTTGCTGCCTGACATCTGCCCGGCGATCTCCTTGACGACCTTGCCGACCTGGGAGGCCGGGATCGCCGGCTGCCCGGAGCCGTCGTCGCCCTGGCCGCCGGCGCCGTGGCTGCCGATCAGGATGTACTCCTGCTCGTCGCTCATCCCCTGGCTTGACTTCAGGTAGTCCACGAGGTCCTGCTCGGTCAGCGCGCCGGAGTACAGGGCCTTGTGCATGCCGGCGTCCTGGCCCTTGGCGCCGGGCTTGCCGGCGGTGCGCAGGAACAGCTGCGGGGACTTGTCAGCCGGATAGAAGTCCGCGAAGAACTTCGCCAGCGACGGGCTGGTCAGATGGATCGTCCAGTTGATGAACGCGTCCCCGACGACGTTGGCCATCTGCGCGTTCTCTGAAATCCGGGTCCGGCCGGAATGCAGATGGCGCATGATGTGATGCAGCAGCTCGTGCAGCAGGATGGCGGTGATCTCCTCCTGCGGCCGGTCGCAGAACTCGGCGTCCATGCAGATCTTGAACCGGTCCATCGTCCCGGACCCGGCCTTGACCAGCGCGGCGGTGCGGATCTGCGGGTCTGACGTCACGACGATCCGCCCGACCCGCAGGACGCTGGCGGCGGCGGCGAGATCGACGGACGCCAGATGCTCGATGGCGGCCTCGGTGCGGGCGCGCACGCGCAGCTCGCGCTCGCGGACCTCGGAGGCGCTCAGCGGCGCGGCGTCGGCTGGCGTCGGGGCGGCCATGGCAGCAGCGTATCCGGGCGCTCCGGCTACGCCGCGGAGGGCTCGGCCTCGCCGTCTGCGGCGGGCTCGGGAAGGGCGATGCCGGGATGCTCGGGCTCGGTCCAGCCCTCCGCGCCGTCCACGCCCCAGGCCACGCACAGGCCGTGAAGCTCGCGCATCGCAATCAGCATCTGCTCGCGCATCGCCTCGTAGCCTTCGAACACGCTGCTGGCGGACCCGTCGCACTTGTCAAACGCCCACTGGACCGACCAGGCTTCCAGGGGGCTGACATCCTCGCGGGCGGCGTGAGCGGCGAGCGAGTCGACCGCGTCGAACTCGGCGATCCGGTCGGCGAGGTCCGGGCCGACTTCCAGGGGCAGGCGCGCGTGCGATGACAGGCGCACGTCGTTGTAGCGCTGGGCGAGCTTGCCCATCAGGTGCGCCGGCAGGTGCTTGACGACTTCGTCGGTGAGCAGCAGCTGCACGGCGACCAGCGCGCAGGCGTCCGCTTCCATGCTGCCGTCGTCCAGGAACTCCTCGACGACCTTGTTCTGGACGGTCGGGCGGAACTTGCCTTCCAGCAGCCGGCGCAGCTTCTCGGCCTGCGTGGAGGACTGGTAGAGGGCCAGCAGCGCGACGTCGCCGACCAGCGCCGCGGCGGCGACCGCGTGGGCGGCCAGCAGCTGCTCGGCGGTCAGGCCGCCCTGCCCGGTGTAAGGGTGAGGCATGCTCATGCCCGCGGCGCGCCGCGCGCATTCGGTCATCTCCTCCTTCTCGAGGTACACGCCGGGCTCCAGGCCCTGGCGGGCGGACTCGACCGCGAACATCGCCAGGATGGAGCGCCGCAGCATCTTCAGGCGCCGGGGCTCCAGGCTGACCTGCGCCTGCCCGGCCAGGGCCGTGGCGAACGTGTCGGCGTACTTGGTGACCTGCCCGGCGTACTCGCCGTCGGCGATGATCGCCTGATAGTGGCGGCCGGAGGCGGCCAGCAGGCCGCGCAGGCGCCCGGCGGCCTCGGCGAACTCGGCGGTGGCGATCACGTACTCCGGGCCGGCTTCGGCGTCTTCGCCGGGCTGCGCGTCCTGCAGGCCCGCCCAGTGCCCGGCGGTCGGCGCGTCCAGGCCGGTGGCTCCCGACAGGATCTCGCGGCGCACGCCTTCGTCCATGCTGGTGAACTCCGGCAGGCGGATGAAGCTGATGAACCGGTCCGCGAACGCCTCGTCCAGCGCGCGGGTGTTCTGATGCTCGATCGGGTTCATCGCGCCGATGATCACCTTCACCGGCAGCGCCTTGCCCATCAGCCGCCGAGACCCGAGCACTTCCAGCCAGCTGTTGGAGGTCTCGCGGGTCGGGCGGGACACCTCGTCGACCATGACGATCTCCTTGTCCCAGATCGTCAGCTCGTTGTGGATGAACTCGCTGCGGCCTTCCTGGAACGCCTTGGCGTTCGGGAAGCCGATGACGTCCTCGAACTGGGCGCGGGACAGGTCGTAGTAGCCGTAAGGCATGTCCAGCGCCTTGGCGAGCACCGATCCCAGGTAGGTCTTGCCCGACCCGGGCTCTGACACCAGGCAGAACGGCTCGCCGAGCATGACGGCCGACAGGACCGCGGACTCGATCTCTTCCCAGCCGTGGATGCCCAGGCCGGGAAGGACTGCGTCCTCGTAGGCGGGGAGGGCCTCGGGGGCCTCGAAGCCGTCTGGCGTCTGCGTGCTCGTGTCGGTCATGGATTCAACGTATCTGCGCCGGCGAGTTTCGCCGCCGGGGCGCCAGCCTGCCCGTGCCGGCTCCGTCCTGGCGCGGGGCCGCGCCGTCGCGCCCGCTATCCTCAAAGGCGTGCTTGACCTTGGCGCCTGCCCGCCGGATGCGCTGCGCATGCCCTCAGACGAGGAGATCGGCCTGGCCTCGGCGTGGTGCGGGGAGCCGCTGCTGTGGGACGGCGAGGACCCCGCGGCGGCGCTGGCGCCGGGATCGTGGCGGCGGATGGCCTTCGACGACGCCCAGCTGGAGCGCCAGTTCGGGGCGCCGGCGCCCAGCGCCCAGTGGCGAAGCCGCTACGCCCTGGCGCTGGGCCTGTCGCGCCTGGATGCATCCGGCCCGGTGCAGCTGCCCGGAGGCGTGGTCCTGGCCGAGCATCAGGCCGAGGCCTGCGAGGCGGTGCTCGCGCATCTCGCCGGCCGCCTGGCCTCCGGCGCCGAAGGCCAGGCGCGCTGCTGGATCGAGCATGCGACCGGATCAGGCAAGACCGTGACCGCCGCCGCCCTGGCCGAGGCCTGCCGCGGCGGCGGAACGCTGATCCTGACGCACCGGTCCAGCCTGGTGGACCAGTTCGCCGGGGAGCTGCGCGCCGCCGGGCTGGGCGCGAGGCTGGCTCCGGCCCCGGCCGCCGGGAAGATCACCGTGCAGACGTACGCGTGGATGGCCCGCAACTTCACCGAGCTTGACCCGGACGGCTGCCAGCTGATCATCTGCGACGAGGCCCATCAGTCCCTGGGCCCGAAGGCCGGCGACGCGCTGGAAGCCATGGACGGCGCCTGCCTGGTGGGAATGACCGCCACCGGGCAGCTGATCGCCAAGGGCGCCGGGGACCTGTTCCAGGCGAAAGTCTCCACGTTTGACCTGCGCCAGGCCGCCCGGCTGGGCGTGATCAGCCCGCTGCGCTGCTGGCGGGTGCCGCCGGGGCTGGACGTCCAGGCATTCCAGGACGTCCGCATCCGGGCCGGGGACTTCGACGAGGCGGCGCTGCAGGGCCTGCTGAACCGCGGGCCGGTGTCAGCGGCCGCCGCCGCGTTCTACCGGGACGCGTTCCCGGGGCTTTCCGGGGTCGTGTACGCCGCCGGCGTGGACCACGCCGACCAGCTCGCCCTGGCGTTCATCGAGGCGGGCGTGCCCGCCGCCGCTGTGAACGGCCGGACGCCGCGGCGGGAGCTGCGCCGCGTCCTGGACGACTACGAGGCCGGGCGCCTGGCCGTGATCGTCAACGCGCAGCTGCTCACGGAAGGCTGGTCAAGCTTCCGCGCGCAGGTATGCCTGCATCTCGCGCCGACCGCCAGCCGCCGCGTCTACCAGCAGCGGATCGGCCGGGTCACCCGCCGCGCCCCCGGCAAGGAAGCCGGGCTGGTCGTCGACTTCGTCCCGCCGGGCTACCGCAACGGCGGCGCGGTCGTGACGCTGCACAGCCTGCTGGGGCTGGACGAATACCGGGGCGGGGCGCTCGTCACGTCCGGGCCCGAAGGCCGCGGGGAGCCCGCCGGCGTCTTCGGCATCCCCGCAGCGCGGGCGCCGGTGTCCGCCAGCCCGGAAGCGCGCGCCCGCGCGCTCATGGCCGCCGGGCCGGACGCCGACCTGCCGAGCCTGGCCGCCGACGACCTCGCCGCCTGGGCGCAGATCATGGGCGAGCACGCCGCCTCCGAAGGCGAGCTGGCCGCCTGCGCGCGCCGGCTTGACGGCGAGCCGGCGATGCTGGTGCTGGCGCTCGGCGCCGCCGCGAAGCTCAACAGCCGCCGCGACGTCGCCGCGGCCGCCGGCCGCCGGCTGGCGGACCTGCGCTCCCCGCAGGCGCTCGACGCGCTCCTGGGCGCCCTGCGCCGGCCCGGGCCGCCGGACGTCAAGCTGATCCGGCGGGCGCTGCGCATCGCCGCCGAAGGCGTGCCGTGCAGCCCGCAGGCGCTGCTCGAGGCCGCCCGCGCGCTGGAAGCCGCTTACCTGCCGGCGGCGCTGGCCGCGCCGGCGTTCGCGCGGGCGCACGCCCGCGATGACTGGCCCCGCTCCCATGACGCCGTGGCGCTCGCGGCCAGCGCCGCGATGCGCGCCCCGGCCGCGCAGGCCGCCGCGGTGCTCGCGTGCCTGCCGCCCGGGGCTCCGGGAGCGCCCGCGGCGGCGCAGCGGGCGGTCAGCGCGAAGTTCGGGTCTTCCCGGGATCTCGCCGGGGCGCTGCTTGACGGGCTGGCGCCGGATCCGCGGGCGGCGCCGGGCCGTCCGGCGTCAGCGCCGGGTCACGCCGGGAGGCGGTGGCAGGGGTAGGCGCCGCGGATCTCCGCGGAGAAATGCCGGCCTTTGCTGGGGGCGTCCATCAGGCCGCGGTAGGCCGCGGGAGCGACATGGTGGTAGCAGTACGTCGCGCCGGAGGAGAACGTGATCTGCATCTCCTCGGTGTCGCGGCGGTAGCGCACCGCCTCAATCGCCGATGAGCGCACCGGAACCGGGCGCAGCGGGCGGCGCAGGCGGGAGGAGAGGCGGCTGAGCAGCCCGGGGAAGCGGCGGGCGGGAGCGGCGAGCGAGGTCATGGCCGAACATACATCCGGCCGGCCGCCGAAGCCCAAGCTGGCGCGGCCGCTCAGCGCCGGTACGGGCTGGCCGGGCGCTCCAGTGCCATGGCGCCGACGTCCCAGGCGCGCACGGCACGGGCGGGAACCGGCCCGGCGCCGGGATGGATGAGCCCGCCGCCGACGTGCGCCGCGGCGGTGGCGCCGGCGGCGCCGATGTCATGGATGACGCGCATCCCGGCCGGCGGGCGGGCCTGCCTGCCGGCAAGCTGGCTGACCGGCCGCCAGAGCGCGGCGCCTTTGGCGGGGCTCTCCCCGGAGACGGCGGCGTGCTCGGCGAGCATCCGCCTCAGCTCGCCGGCGCCGGCGGTGCCGGCGAGCCGCAGGCCCCGGTCGCGGGCGAGCGCGCGCAAGTCATTGACCGTGAGCTGCTTCGGGGCGCAGACCGCCGCGGCCAGCTCAACGAGCCCGCGCGGGCAGCCGGCCTCGCCGACGAGGCTGCGGGCCGTGGCGGGCGCTTCCAGGCGCAGCAGCATTGCGCCCAGCCGGCCGCTTTCGAAATTGAAGGCGGCGCCGGCGGCGGCGGCCGCCTCCGCGGCGCCGGCGTCCTCGCACAGGATCTCCCCCAGGGCCATCCTGGGCAGGCTGGGCGACCGCTTGCGCCGGCGGCCTGACACCACCGTCCAGCGGCCGGACCGGCCGCGGCAGGCCAGCACGGCAGCGCTTGAGCTCACGGGAAGCCCGCTGACCGGCCTGAACGCCAGCACGTCAGGGCCGGCTCCGCGCAGGGGCTCCCAGCTGCTGCCGGGATCCTGCTCCATGTCCGGCAGGCTGATCGCCGGCAGCAGCACCAGCGCGCTGCCGGACGCGAGGCGCAGCGCCTGGATGCGCCGCGACGACGCCATGAACGCCTGCACTTGCAGGTCCGGGCTCATCGCGCAGAACGCCTCCGTGGACCGGCACGTCAGCCCCGCAGCGCGGATTCCAGCCAGCAGCTCCGAGCGCGACGACGTCGCTCCGATCAGGCAGTCGGCCAGGGCGGAGGCGGATTCCTTCCCGGGGGACGGCCGGGCGGCCAGCAGCTCCGCGCAGCAGCGGACGTGCTCAGGGCTGTCATCATGGCAGATCACTTCGCAGTCTGCGTGCGCGCCGCGCAGCGCGACGGCAGGGGCTCCGTCGAGCGCGTCGCCGAGCGTCGCCGGCCGGACCGGGCGGATGTCCAGGAGCCCGGCGGGGGCCCCGGGCCGCTGGCGGGCCTGCACGATCCATCGCCCGGCCACCGGGATTCCTGCCGGGCCGCCCGTCGGGCGCGGGACGGGCGGGGCCGCGGGGATGCGCGGAACGGCGCTCATAGGAGCAGCGTATCCGCGGCCGGCGCTGCGGAAGCTCACGCCCGCGGCCGGCGGTACGGGCTGGCCGGGCGCTCCAGGGCTGCGAAGCCCGCGCCCCAGGCTTTCATGGCGCGGTGCGCGACCGGCTTGAACCCGGGGTGGACGAGCCGGCTTCCGGGGCTGACCGCCGCGACCGCTCCGGCGGCGCCGATGTCCTCGATGGGCGGCCGGCCCAGGGCGGCGACCGCGTCGGCATAGCGGATAGGCCGTTTCAGCGCCGGTCCTCCGGCGGGGCTCTGCCCGGAGAGGGCGGCGTGCTCGGCGAGCATCCGCTTCAGCTCGCCGGCGCCGGCCGTGCCGGCCCGCGCCATCCCCGGGTAGCGGGCGAGCCGCCGCAGCTCAGGGAGGGATTGCTCCCGCGGAGCGCCGACCACTGCGATCAGCTCAGCGAGATCCCGGCCGCAGCGGGCCGCGCGGCACGTCCTGAAGAAGCTGACGGAGAGCATCTTCACCGTCCGCACCTTGCCGAAGCAGGCGGCGATGGCTTCCGCGGCCTCGGGAGCTTCCGCGGCTGAGCACACGAGGCCGGTGACGTTCGCGGTCTGGCGCGGCATGACCTCGGCGGACACCGCCGACCACCGCCCGTCGCTGCCCCGCCAGGCCAGCACCGCCTGCGAGCCGGAGGGATGGGCCTGCAGCGTCAGCCGGTCGCGGCCCCAGGCAGGCAGAGGCTCCCAGGCGGTGCTGCCTGCCTGGGGCAGCGGCAAGCCGCCCGGGTCCTGCAGGCGCATGCGGCCGGAGGCGCCGAGGACAGCCAGGCGCCGCGGCGACGCCATGAACGCTTGCACTTGCAAGTCCGGGCTCATCGCGCAGAACGCCTCCGTGGACCGGCACGTCAATCCGGCTTCCCGGATCTCAGACAGCAGCGCGCTGCGCGACGAGGAGACCAGGACCATGCAGTCCGCCAGGGCGCTTGATCCTCGTCCGGGGTGGCGCTCGCGGGCCAGCTCCTCCGCGCAGTAGCGCATGTGCGCGGCGGACGTGTCGTGGCAGATCAGCTCGCGGCGGGAGTGGACGCGGGCCAGGAGGGTCAGCGGCACGCCGGCCAGTGCGTCCCCGAGCGCGGCCTGCCGTTCCGGGCGGACGTCCAGGACGCCCTCCGGCGCCCCGGGCCGCTGGCGGGCCTGCATGACCCACGCCCCGTCCAGCAGCAGCCCGCCGGGAGCGACAGCCGGGGCCGGGCGGGCAGGCGCACGCGATCCGGAGGCGCTCATGCCGGCACGCCCTGACGGTACGGGCTGGCCGGCACGGCAAGGCCCTGCCGGCGCTCGCCGGCGCTACGACCGCTCACCGCCGGCAGGTCCGGCCGGCACAGGCCGCCGGGGATCACGTGCTGCCAGGCCTCCGGCGCCGGCGCGGCCGCGCCGGGCGCAAGCGGCACGGCGATCGCGGGGCCGGGCCCTGCGGCATTGAGGAGCGGGCGGCAGGGCCCGGCTCCGGCTTTGTGATGCAGGGCCGGGGTCGGCAGGTTCGTGACTGCCAGGCGGCCGCCGACGCGCTGGCCGTGCGCGGCGAGGATCTCCGCGGCCTTCGCGGCGCCGCAGGCCTCAGCCGCAGCGAGCAGCGAGCCGTTCCCGCCCAGCGCCGCAGCGCAGAACCCGCCGGCGGACACGGCGACGGCGCTGCCGCTGCAGACGGCAGACGGCAGGCCTGCGTCCTGCCGCTGCCAGGCCGCCCCGCCGGGCGCCACGGCGATCTGCCGGGCGCCAGGGCCGGCGGCGAACAGCCGGGCGTGATGCAGGCAGGAGGACTGGCCGGCGGGGTCCAGCTCGGAGAACGCCTGCAGGTGAGCGTCCGCTCCGGCGCGATGGAACCCGGCCAGATCGTCGAAGTGGTGGAATCCGTGCAGGGCGAGCGCCATGGACAGGCGCGTGCCCAGGCCTGCCGGGGCGGGCGTCCGGGCGGCGTGGGCGCCGACCCAGGAACGATGGCCGGGGTCGCGCAGGTCGATGGCGGCGGCCTGGCCTGCGAAGATGAGCGACGGGGAGCCGCCGGCGAGCAGGTCCCCGAGCGTCAGCTGCGGCCCGGCGCGCAGCTGAAAGACGCCTTCCGGGGCGTCCGGGAACGCGCGCGCCTGCAGCGCGCGCAGCGCGACGGCCTGGCTGCCTCGGACCACGTGGCAGGGCTCGTCCAGGGCGCTCATGCCGGCATCGTATCCCCGGCGGTCAGGCCTGATACGGGCTCACCGGGCGGGTCAGCCACAGCTCGTCGCTGCCGGCGGCGGCGCGGGAGGGCACCGGCTGGGAGCCCGGATGATGCAGCGGCCCTGAGATCCGGGCCAGGCCGGCCAGCAGCGGGCCGGCCGCCCCGCCCGGACGGTCCCCGGCCTCGGCCGACCAGGCTGTCACGATGCCCGCGGGCAGGGCCGGCCTGGCCGCAGCGGCGATCCGCTCCCGGATCCTGGCCTCGCTGCCGCCGCCCCGGACGCCGGCGGCGCGCGCGACGGCGCGCAGCTCCGCGAGCGTGCCTTCGAAGGCGGCGCCGGCCACGGCCGGCGCGAGATCCCGGGCGCCTGAGCCGGCCAGGGCCTTGCGCGGCCCGCCGTGCAAGCCGACGGCTTCGTCCAGGACGCCCTGGATGTCACGGCCTGAGATGCCTGCGATGATCTCCTGAGCTTCCTGCTCGCTGGCGCCGAGCGCCAGGGCGCCAGGGCGCCGGACGCTCTCCGGGCCGTGGAAGTCCCAGATGTCCATGAGCCCGTCCGGGCGGGCGCGCACGGCCAAGCGCCCGGAGAGCAGCGTCAGCGTCCGCCGTGATTGGAAGGTCCATTCCGGCCCGGGGCCGCAGGCTTCCGTGCAGGCGGCCAGCAGTTCGTGCAGGCGCTCGAGACAGGTCATGTTCGGCAGGATCTCCGGGTCCAGCATCCTGCTGCGCAGCGTCGCGCACGCCGACCAGCGCGCCGCGGCGCCGGCTCCCGGCTCCGGGCAGGCGGCTTCGAAGGCTGCCAGCGCCTCCCGGGCGCCCAGCCGGAGCTCCGGGGCGAGCCTTCGCCCCAGCTCGCAGCGCCCGCCGCCCGGCGCCGGAATGGCCGCGAGGCGGGCGGCCAGGTAGCGCAGCGCCCCTGGCTCGCAGGCCACTGACAGGGCCGTCCCGGCTCGCCCGATGTCGAAGGCTCCGGTGCGCAGCTGGCATTCGGCGTATGCTCCGGGAAGCCGCCGGCCGCCGGCCAGCTCCAGCAGGGTCAGCCCCGGCCCGCCGCGGACTTCCATGACGCCGTCCGGCGCGCCCGGCGGCGGCACGAGCGCCAGGGACCCGGGGACGGAGGAGCGAGCCGGCGTGAAGCCTGCGCGGGGCATGCAGGCAGCGTATCCCGCGTCGGGAAGTCAGCCGCCGAGGCGCGGCAGGCGGTCAGGCGCCGATGAGGCCGCCTGATTCTCGGCGTGCACGGCCTCCCAGACTTCCTCGCGGTGGATCGCGACGGACCGGGGCGCGTCGATGCCGACTTTCACGCTCGAGGCGGTGATGCCGAGGATCCGCACGACGACGTCGTCGCCGACGCGGATCTGCTCGCCTTCCTTGCGGCTGATGACGAGCACGTCAGGCCCCTTCGGCTTCGGTGACGGGCGCGCCGCCGGACCCGGCGGCGCGGGGCGCCCCTTCCAGGCTGACGTGCGTGAACAGGCCGGCCCGCGGGTTGTAGTCGGCGCTGTCGTTGATGAACTGCGCGCCGACGCGGTTGGCGGAGTTGATGACGACCGGCCCGAGGAGGTTGATGGTGAAGTCCTCCAGCCGCTCGGCGGTGCGCACCACGCAGAACACTTCGACTTCGTCGCCGGCGTTCACGGCCAGGACGGCGGACTGCTCGGCGGTGAGATGCAGCTGGTAGCCGGGCCAGAACCCCTCGGCGGCGGCGAGCACCAGGGCCAGGCCCGGATCCTCGGCGCTGTGCAGCCACAGGAACGGGCTGCCGGTTTCGGACAGCAGCGCCCAGCGGGTCAGCTGGGGCATGCCGACCAGGCCATGCGGGAACGTCAGGATCTTGTCGTCGTCGACGTGGATTTCGCCGAATCGGGAGGATGCAATGTTCATGTCAGGGCGAACCTACCTCAGGTCTCCCGGCCGGCCGGCCGCCTACTTGAGGAAGTCCATCAGGCTCATCTGGACCATGTTGGCCCCGGTCTGCATGGCAGCCTGCAGCGCGGTCTTCTGCTGGTTGTAGGTGATGTAGGTGGAAGGCAGGTCGGCCTCCTCGGTGTCGGCGAGCAGGCCCACGTTGCTGTCATGGAACTCGGCAAGGCGGGCGCCGGCGAGGTCCAGGCGGGTCTGCAGGCCGCCGACCTGGGCACGGTTGAAGTTGATCGCGTCCAGGTCGGAGGTGATCGCGTTGAGGTCGACCGTCCTCAGCGTGTTGAGGTCGACCGCCAGGCCGCTCTGCAGGTGCGTGGCGATGTCGCGCAGGTGCAGCAGCAGGCCGCCGGCGTTGTCGCCGAAGAAGCCCTGGCCGGGCGTGTTGACCGGCACGGTGATGCCGGGGGCGATCTCGCGGTTGATCTTGCCGTTGTTGCCGTTGTAGTTGTCCGGGCCGCCCATGGTGTACGGGGGCGTGAGGTTGTCCGTCCCGGCGAAGATGTAGACGCCCGCCAGCTTCGTGTTGGCCTGCGTCTTGATCTCCTCGGTCAGCTGCACGATCTCGGCGGCGATGTCGGCGCGGCTGGTGGAGTCCACGGTGTCCGAAACCCCGGACAGGACGAGCTCGCGGACGCGCTGGATCATGGCGGTTGTGTTGCCCATGACCGTGTCGGTGGCGTTCGCCCAGGACGTCGCCATGTCGATGTTGCGGCTGTACTGGTCGGAGTTGGCGACCTCGGTCCGGTAGGTCATCGCGATCGTGGTGCGGGCCGGGTCGTCAGACGGGCGGTTCAGGATCCGCCCGGACGTCAGGATCTCCTGGGTGCGCGACAGGCGCGCGCTGGCGTCCTGGATGTCGCGGACGAGGTTGGAGTTGATGATGTTGGTGGTGATGCGCGTCATGGCTTAGAGGCCGACCCTTCCTGTGCGGTTGATGAGACGGTCGAGCATGTCGTCGACCGTTGAGATGATGCGCGACGCCGCCTCGTAGCTGCGCTGGAAGCGCACCATGTTGGACATTTCCTCGTCCAGGGACACGCCGCTGGTTTCCTCGCGGCGGTTGATCAGGTCGCTCTTGACGATCTTGCTGGAGGCGACGCGGCGGTTGATGCCTGCTGACAGGACTCCCAGGCCGTCGACCTGGGCGGAGTAGGCGCCGTCGATGCTGTTGAGGCCCACGGTCCCGGCGAGCTTCTGGACGCCCGCGAGCAGCAGGGCGTTGTCGCCGTCGCCGGGGGAGCCGGCGGCGCCGGCGGCTGCGACGAGGTTCGGGTTGGCGGCCACGAGCGGGTTCACGCCGATGGTGGCGGCGGTCGCCCCCACCCAGAACGCGCCGCCGGCGGCGCCGGCGAGGTCGAACCCGGCGGCGTGCTGGGCGTTGAACGACGTCACCAGCCCGTTGGCGATCGCGTCAGACTGCGCCTGCAGGCCCGGGACGACCACCGTCTGGATCCGGTTGAGCCCGTACAGGCTGCCGCTGGTCAGGCCGACCATGCCGGCGAGCGTCGAGACGTTGGCGACGATGTTGGTGACGAGATTGAAGCCGCCGATGTCCACGGTGATGTTGCCGTTGGGGTTCTTGACGACGTTCACGTTGCCCAGGGCGGCGAGCTTGTCGATCAGCAGGTCACGCTGGTCCTCGAGCTCGTTGGGCTGGTTGCCGGTGGCGATCGACCGGCGGATGTCCTGGGTCAGCTGGGCGATCTGAGCGCCCATGCTGTTGACGTCTGAGATCTGCGAGTTGATGCGGGTGAGCGCCCGCGCGGAGATGTTCGCCAGCTCGGTGGCCTGCTCATGGAAGATGTCCACGACGCTCTGGGCCTGGTTGGTGACCGCCGAGCGCGCGGCGGCGCTGGTGGGGTCGTTGGCGAGGTCCTGCAGGTTGCCCCAGAACTTGTCCAGGACCGAGCGCAGGCCCAGGTCCGACGGCTCGTTGAACAGGGACTCGATCTCCTTGTAGGAGGTCTGCTGGGCGGTGACGTCCCCGTCTGAGGACAGGGCGTCGCGGACCTGGTTGTCCAGCAGAAGGTCGCGCAAGCGCTGGTAGCCGGTCAGGTCGACGCCCTGGCCGGGGATCAGCATGCTGCCGAGCATCATGCCGTCGCCGCCGGGGATGGCGGCCACGTCGATGCGCTGGCGTGTGTAGCCTTCCGTGTTGACGTTGCTGGTGTTCTGCGCGGTGATGTTCATCCCTGACTGGGATGCGTTGAGCCCCCGCAGGCCGTTCTGGAGAAGGCCGAAGCTGGATGTCCTGGCAAATGGCATGGGTTAACCTCTCACGTCGAGAAAGCCGGCCCCGGCCTGTCCTTCAGGGCGCGGGTTCGGGTTGTAGGAAATGTCCTCCTCTGCGGCGCCGATCGCCTGCAGCATCACGTTGACGAACGCGAGCTCCTGCTCGATCAGCTCCCGGTTGGCCTGATGCGCGGTGGCGGAGGCCTCCAGGATTCCGGCAAGCTCCGCCGACAGCGCGGCGGCGTGCTCGGCGGCGTCCCGGTCAGGGGAGGCCGCGCACACGATGCTCAGGGTCAGGCGTTCAGGCTCGGTGCCCAGCGCCTCGGCGGCGCGGGCCAGCAGCGCGTCGCGCTCCTGGTCCAGGCCGGTGCGCCGGGCGATCTCGGCCTGCATGCTGAACACTGACTGCACGACGGCCTGCACGTCCCGGGAGACGATGGCTTCGTGCTGCTCGTCAAGGAGCGCTGAGATCACGCGGGCGGACGCCAGCTGGCGCTCGAGATGGGCGCACAGGCTCTGGACGTCGGCGGGCTGCAAGGCGGTCATGCGGAAAGGCCTCCGGTCGGGTTGGCGTCGGGTGCGGCGGGGGCGCCGGCGGCGGGCGCGGCAGCGGCTGCGCGCTGCTGGACCAGCGAGGCGATCTGCAGCTGCAGCGGAAGCAGCTGGCTCTGGATGCCGGCGAAATCAGGGAAGCTGCTGTCGGAGCTGTCGCCCGCGGAGGAGCCTGAAGAGTCCGAGGATGACGAGACCTGGCTGAGGATGTCAGCGAACGTCTGCAGCTGGGACTGCGCGCCGGCGGCGGGCGCCTGGCCCTGGGCGGGCTGCGTGCCGGCGGCCGGGGACGCTGACGTGACGCCGGCGGCGGCGAGAAGGCTGGTGAGGGAGGATGCGTTCATGGCTAGCGCTTGATGTTGTTGGCGGTGGCGAGCATCTCGTCGATCGTGCGCACCGACCGGGACGCCAGGTCATAGGCGCGCTGCGCCTGGATGAGGTCGGTGAGCTCGAGGCTGACGTCGACGTTGGAGAGCTCCAGGACGCCCTGGGCGATCTGGAAGGACCCGGCAGGCGCGGCCGTGGGCCGGCCGGACCCGGGCGTGGGCAGGAACAGGTTCTGGCCGATGGAGGCCATCTGCTGGGGAGCGACGACATCGACAACGGCGATCCGGCCGACGGCCTGGCCCTTGGCGGTGACGGTCCCGTCCGCTGAGACGGACAGGTCCTTGACGTTCACGCCGGCGGGCAGCGTCAGCGGCGGGGCCAGCGGGTAGCCGGCGGTCGTCGTCACGCGGCGGTTCGCGTCGACCTGGAAGTCCCCGGCGCGGGTCAGGGCGGTGCGGCCGTCAGGCAGGCGCACCTGGAAGAACCCGGGGCCCTGGATGGCCAGGTCCGTCGGGTTGCCGGTCTCGGAGAAGCTGCCCTGCGTGAAGCTGCGGCCGGCGTCAAGCGCGCGGACGCCCGTGCCGAACTGCGCCGGCAGCGTCGCGGCGGCGCTGGGGCCGAGGCTCTGGTAGATCAGGTCCGCGAAGCCGACCTGCGTGGCCTTGAACCCGACGGTGTTGACGTTGGCGATGTTGCCCGAGATCGAGTCGATCTTCGACTGCTGGGCGTTCATGCCAGATGCACTGGCGTACAGACCGACGAGCAAAGCGGGTTCTCTCCTGAGTTGGCTTGGAAAGGCGTGAGGGCTTCTGCTCGTGCAGTCCGGCCCTTGCCTGGTGCGTCCCAGCAGGGATACACCCGCCTCACGCCCACATTCAAGGATTCGCCGGGCGGCCGTGAGAAAGTTCTCCGGGGCCGCCTGCCGCGCCCCGGCCGCGCCGCCCCGGAGGGCGCCCAGGGCGCCGGCCTGAAAGCCCGGAGACCGGCCCGTGAAAGCTGCCGCGACCGGAGGTCGCAGCCGAAACAGACTGTTAAGTCTGTTTCGGAATGTCTCTTAAGCTTTGTGGGGCAAATGGCTAACCCCGCCCCCCGGCAAAACCGGAAAGCCGCTTTCCCCACCCCTCCTCTCCCCCGGCCGTGCCCGGCCCGGTGCCGGGGCCTGCCAGTCCGGGCTGCCGGGCCGATACGTTGCCGGCATGCCGCGCAAGAGCCGCCGCCGGGCCCAGCGGGCCGAGCAGCAGCATGCCGGGCAGCACGCCCGGCATGCTGCTGCGCGCGCCGGGCGCCAGGCCGCCCGCCGGGCCGTGCCGGCCGCCGGAGGCGCTCCCGCCTGCCCGGATCCCGCCGCGGTGCCGCTGGCCGTCTACGGCGCCCGCGACGAGCGCGCCGTGGCGCAGCTGCGCACGTGCGTCAGCTACGGAGACCCGGTCGGGGCCGCGCTCATGGCCGACCATCACGTCGGCTACTCCCAGCCGATCGGCGGCGTCGCCGCCTACGGGAACTACGTCAGCGTCACCGGCGTGGGCTTCGACATCGGATGCGGCCTGAAGGGCGTGCGCACGGACGTGCGCGCCGCTGACGTCCCGGTCGCCCCGGTCATGGACGAGATCGTGCGCCGCGTCTCCTTCGGCGTCGGGCGTGCCAACGCCGAGCCGGCCGGCCACCCGGTGCTCGACCGCATCCGCGACGCAGAGTTCGAGCCTCAGCGCGGCCTTCTGGACCTCGCCGCCGCCCAGCTGGGCACCGTCGGATCCGGAAACCATTTCGTCAACCTGATGTCCGACGAGGACGGATGGCTGTGGGCGGTCTGCCATTTCGGCTCCCGCGGATTCGGCCATCAGACCGCCGCGGGCTTTCTCGCGCTGGCCCAGGGGCTCGAGTTCTCAGACCGCGCCCGCGAGGGAGAGATGAACTCCCCGCCGGTGCTGGTGGACGCCCGCACAGATCTAGGGCAGGCCTACATCGCCGCGATGCAGCTCGCCGGCGCCTACGCCTGCGCCGGCCGGGACTGGGTCTGCGACCGCGTCCTGGCCATCCTCGGCGCCTCCGCGACGGCAAGCGTCCACGAGCACCACAACTTCGCCTGGCACGAGACCCTCCCCAGCGGCCAGGAGGCATGGGTGGTGCGCAAGGGCGCGACCCCGGCCCTGCCCGGGCAGCAGGCGATCGTCGGCGGCTCGATGGAAGCCGGCGCCGCGGTCATCGAAGGGCTCGCGCAGGACCCCGGCGAGGCCCTGGCGTCGCTGAACTCAACCGTGCACGGCGCCGGCCGGGTCATGAGCCGCACCGCCGCCGCCGGCAAATGGCGCAAGGTGTGGACGTGCTCGAGCCCCGGCTGCACCGCGGAGCTGAACCTGCCCGCCGGCAGCCAGCAGCCCCGCAAGGGCGCCTGCCCCCGCCATCAGCAGGCCACGCCGCGCAAGCGGCGCGTCCGGACCGGCGGCGCCGTGGACTTCGCCGCAGTCCAGGCGCGACTGAAAGCCCAGGGCATCGTCCTGCGCGGCGCCGGCGCCGACGAGGCGCCCGAGGTGTACAAGGACCTCACGGAAGTCCTGCGCGCTCACGCCGGCCAGGTCCGCGTCGTCACGCGCCTGGCGCCGCTCGGCGTCGCGATGGCCCCCAGCGGGACCTCTGACCCATACAAGGACTGACGCCTGCCCGCCCGGACGGCCCGGCGAGGCCCCCTGAAAGCGAACGGTTGCAGGCAGGCCGCCGGCGCGCCTATGGTGGCCGCATGGACCGAGGACTTTACGTGGCGGCGTCAGGCATGAACGCCGAAGCCGCCCGCCAGGACGCGATCGCCAACAACCTCGCGAACATTCAGACGCCCGGCTACAAGGCCGACCTGACCGTTCAGCGCGACTTCGCCGAGGTGCTGTGGGCCAACCGCTCCACCGGCCAGATCGTCGGCGCGGAATCCTTCGGGGCGATCGCCCGCAACGTCACGCAGCTGTCCCAGGGCGCGATCCGCCAGACCAAGGAGCCGCTGAACGTCGCGATCCTCGGCGACGGCTTCTTCCGGGTGCGCCTCAACGGCGGCGGCATCGGCTACACCCGCAACGGCCAGTTCAACGTCGGCGCCGGCGGCTTCCTGACCGACACCGCCGGCCATCAGGTCCTGTCCGCCGCCGGGCAGCCGATCTTCGTCGGCGGGAACTCCTCCGGCTTCCAGGTCTCCCAGGACGGCGCGATCTCCGTCGGCGGCCGCCCTGCCGGCAATCTCGGGATCGTCGCCCTGAACAACCCCGTCAAGGCCGGCGACAACCTGTGGACGGGCGCGCCGGCGGCCGCCCCCGCCCAGACCGTCCTGCGCCAGGGCGCCCTGGAGGACTCAAACGTCGACCCGACCGCCACCGTCGTGAACATGATCGCCTCCAACCGCAACTTCGAAGCCGACCAGAAGGTCCTGCGCACCATCGACGAGACGCTCCAGCGCGGCGCCGGAATGGGCACCGGTGCATGAGGGCCCGGCAGCCGTGGCTGCGCGGCTTCTGTCGATCGCCCGCCTGCAAGTCGAGCGGCTGCACGAAGGCGACATGGACGGGTTCCTTGCCCTGGAAGGCGAAGCCGCCCACGAGCAGGCGCGCCTGACCGAAGGGCCGTCCTCGGACGAGGAAGCGCTCGTCTATGAGGAGCTCGCCGGCGTCAACCAGTCCCTCGGGGCGATGCTCGCTGAGGCGCACGCCGCCGCCCGCGAGGAGCTCACGCAGCTCAAGGCCGCCCGGGAGGCGCAGAGCGCCTACGGCCCCGGCCGGGCCGCTTCGCCTGACGGCGTCTGGGCCTGAGCGCTGGCATCCTGGCCGGCCCGCGGCATCATGAGCGCATGGGCAAGCTGACCGGAACCGAATGCTCAGGCGGGCGGCCGCCGATGGCCCTGGACGGAGCCCCGGCCCCTGCGCTGCCGGACGTCGCCACCGGCAGGCCTGTGTCGCTGGCCCTGCATCACGGCTCCACCCGCAAGGGCCGCCCGGTCGCCGCCGGCATGTTCGCCACCTCCCACCTTCCCGAGGCCCGCGACTACGCCGGCCTGGACGCCGGCCTGGACCCCGAAGACGAAGGGGAAGTCACCCGCCTGCAGGTCACCATGCGCAATCCGCTGGTGTTCCGCGGCGCCCGCCCCCGCGACGCGCAGGCCCGCGCGGCCGCAGGCGGCCACGACGGCGTGCTGGTGGTCATGCCCGCCGACCTGCGCGACCCGTCCAGCCCGCTGCCGGAGCGCATCTGGGCGATCCTCACCGACCCCGCCGCCGCCCGCCCGGCCGGCGCCCAGGGCGCCGGCGAGCTCCCGGCCCTGCCCGGCGGCTACCGCCCGGACCCGGACGCCCCCGCTGACGGAGAATGGGTGTTCGAGGACGGCGTCGCGGTCCGCTGGCGCCAGGACCACTCCGAGCTCGTCGCCGAGGCGCTGCGCCGCTGGAAAGGCTGGCCGTCGGACGCGCAGATCCACATGCGCGAAGAGCGCGAAGGCCAGCCGCAGCCGTCGTCAGGGTCAGGCAAGCAGCTGCGCGCCCAAGGCGCCGCGCTGCTGTGGGAGCTGACCTACCGCTCCCGCCCCAGCAGCCGGGCGCTGCACCGCGGCGCGCATAAGGCCCCCGGCGGCTTCGCCGCCTGGAGCGAGCGCAAGGCCGTCGCCCGCCACTGGGCGTCCCTGAACGGCGGGGAGATCATGACGCTCGAGCCCGGGCAGGCCCGCGGCCTGCGGATCGCCGACTACGCCGTCTCCGGCCTGGACGAGTCCGAGCGCGAATGGATCATCGGCCCGCAAGGCTGACCTGAGGCGCGTGACCCCTGGCAAGGCCGCCAGGACGCGGCATCATGGCAGGCATGGGGAAGCTCACAGGCACAGGCTGCTCGGACGAGCGCGAGCCGATGGCGATCGGCGCCGCGCCCGGCAGCTGCGGCGCGGTCCTCGCCGGCGTCCGCGCCCTCGGGCTGCCCGCCGTCTTCGAAGTCGGCGGCTGCGTCCGCGACGAGCTGCTGGGCCGCGAGCCCAAGGACATCGACGTCAGCTGCGCCGGCGCGGACCCGCAGGAGCTGCTGGCCGCCTGCCAGGCCGCCGGAACGGCCGCGCCATTGGAAGTCGCCGGCGTGCTCGTCGGCGTGCGCCTGCGCGCCCCGTGGACCGGCGAGGAAGGCGTCGAGATCGCGCTCGCCCGCACGGAAGTGTCCACCGGCCCCGAGCACACCGACTTTCAGATCACGCCGCTGCCGGTGAGCCCGCAGATCGCCGGCCTTCCGCTGGCCGCCCGCGCCGGGCATCCGTCCCTGCGCGCCGCGATCATCGAGGACCTCGGCCGCCGCGACCTGACCTGCAACGCGATCGCCCGCGACATCGCCACCGGCGAGATCATCGACCCGCACGGCGGCCAGGCTGACATCGCCGCCGGCGTCCTGCGCGCCGTGTCCCCTGACACGTTCCGCGACGACCCGCTGCGCTGCCTGCGCCTGGCGTCGCGCATCGCCAAGGACGGCTCCGCCCCTGACCCCGCCACTGAGCGGATGCTCGCCGAATGGGCGCCGCAGGTCACCAGCGACAAGCTCAGCGCCGAGCGCATCAGCGCCGAGCTGATGAAAATCCTCTCCGGCCCGCACAGCGCCCAGGCTCTGCGCGCCGCCCGCGACTGGGGGCTGCTCGCCAACGTCCTGCCGGAGATGAAGCCCTCGATCGGCTTTGACCAGCGCTCCGCCTACCACGACATGGCCACTGACGAGCACACGTTCACGGCGCTCGAGCACGCCGACCGCGCGGGCATGGACGCCGAAGTCAAGCTCGCGGTGCTGCTGCACGACATCGGCAAGCCCGCAACCGCCAAGGAAGGCGCCGACGGCCGCCTGCACTACCACGCCGCCCCGGACGGCGACCCGCTGTGGGAATCCGATCCCGCCCGCGCGCAGGCGCACGAGGACGCCGGCGCCCGCCTTGCCCTGCAGGCCTGCGAGCGGCTGCGGATCACCTCCGCCGGCGGCCCGCAGCCCAGGGACGTCGCCTACCTGGTCGCCCATCACATGTTCAGCGAAGAGCGCGGCTTTGACCGGCGCGACCCCGCCAAGCAGGGCCGGCTCGCCCGCCGGTTCCTGGCCCGCCACGGGGAGCGCCGCGCCTTCCAGCTCGCCGCGCTTCGCGAATGCGACCTGCACGGCAAGCGCTCGGCGCCCTCGGAGGACCCGGCGAGCCTGAAAGCGTTCACCGCCGCGCTGCGCGACGCCCGGCGCCATCCCACCACCCTGAAGGAGCTGCCGGTCAGCGGCGCCGACCTCGCCGGCCTGGGGCTGAAGCCCGGCCCGGACACCGGGGCGATCCTCAAGGGCCTGCTGCGCCTCGTCGTCGACGATCCGGAGATGGCCAGCCGGGAGCGGCTGATGCCGGCCGCTGCCCGCATGGTCCTGAAAGCGTGCGGCGGCGACGCTCCGCAGGCCGCGCAGGTCGTCGCGGAGGCCAAGGCCGCCCGCGAGGCCCGCCGCGCCGCCCGGGCGGCCTGACCGGCGCCGCGCGAAGGCGGCCGGCGGGTCGCACGTTCAGGCCATGCCCGGCCCCGCCGACTCCCGCCCGGGCCTCGACCCCCGCGTCGAGGCGGTCCTGGCGCTGCGCATGCCCGCGGGCATGATCTCCAGGTGCCCCCCGCTGCGCGCCGCCGATGAGCGCGAGCTGATCTCCCGGGAGCTGGCAGCCGCCGACGCCGCGACGCCCGGAGGGCCCGGAGGGGACGGCCGCCTGCGCGCCTGGATCATCCGCGCGGTCGGCACCCGCTACGCGTCCGCCAGGTCCCTGATCGCCGGGCCGGTCGTCAAGCCCGAGCACGGGCCGGCCGCCGCCGTCGAATGGACGCAGGAGCGCACCCTGCCCGCCCTGGCCGCGGCTGTCTCCGCCTGCCCGCGTCCGGCGTCCCATGCGCTGCTGGCATCGTTCATCTTCGACGAGCTGGCGCCCCGCGCCATGCAGGTCCCGCCGCCGGGGCTGCTGTCAGAGCCCGGCGGGCCGATCATCGGCCCCTGACCTGCGGCCCGGGCTCGGGCCTCCGGCAAAGTCGCAGCGCGGCGATCCCGGCGCCGCCAGCTCGCGGAGGCCCCATTCTGCTCTGCGCTTGCTTCCTGACACGCCCTGCGCAGGCCGTCCGCCGGGCGCGTCAGGCTTTGCGAAGCGAAGATAGGATGGCGTCATGAGCTCGAACCCGAAGCCGCCCGGCGCCGAACGCGGCAGCTCCCCCGGGGAGACGCGGACGCCGCCGGCCAAGCCGCAGGAGCCGAACGTGTGGGTGATCCGCCGGCATGAGGAGCTCGGGACGGCGGACCTGGACGGGCCCCGTGTCAGCGCGCCCGTCCGGGTGGTGCCTGCTGATGCGGTCGCCGCCGCGCTCGACCGACTGGCCGAGCACGCGATCGACGTGCTCGTTGAGGTCAATCGGCTTCGGGAGGCGGTGTCCGGTGAGTGACCGCAAGCCCCC
>WBZU01000281.1_pt1 | contig 46669 bp, 26 predicted proteins | sample 5204311 | NCBI WGS metagenome assembly WBZU01 (sample SAMN12344359, study PRJNA552823) | activated sludge metagenome | biome: Activated sludge suspended growth; feature: Nitrification reactor; material: Wastewater; isolation source: activated sludge from nitrification reactor of wastewater...
GAATTGGCCGGCGATCGAATGCACCGTGAGCTCGAACGATTGTGGGACGTGCGGCGGGAATTCTTGCAGGCCTTGCGGAAAGTTTGTCCCAACGTCATCGTGCACGAAGCCCCCGATGCGCATCAATTGCCGGGAACGCTGAATCTTGCTTTTCCGGGACACGAAGGCATTACTTTGCTCGCGGGCCTCGATTGCTGGGAAATTGGTGTATCGATCGGTTCCGCCTGTACAGCCGATCGAATTGCCCCGTCGCATGTGCTTTTGGGTATGGGCATCGATCAACGCGAAGCGCTTTCGACGATTCGTATGAGCATGGGAACGACGACGACGGCGCGTGATATGCGGTATGTCGTCGAAGTGCTCGAAAAGATCGTCGGGCATGCCCCGAAGGGCCTGGCGTATTTGGATCCGCAGCACTTGGATGAAAAACGAATTCGGTCCGCGCACACGTTTTTGGTGGATTTGCGATTGCCGTACGAGCGTTGGGCATCACGGAGCATTCCTGGAGCGCACGAATGGAATGCTTTTTCTTTCGACGAAGAATCGAAGCGAATTCCGCACGATCGGGAGGCCATTTTGATCTGCGGCACGGGAATCATCTCGTATGCGGCGGGTTATCGATTGGCGAACCGAGGTCATCCCGAGGTCAAGGTCGTTTATGGCGGATACTCGGCGTGGCGAGGGCGATATCCGGACCTTTTGGAGCGATTGCTTGGCGAACCATCGGACGAGATGACGAAGTAGTTTTTCCGTGAGCCGAGACGAATAGGTTCGAGAGCTGTCGCAGCGTTGTTCACTTGACATCACGTACTCGTGAAGATAGGACCGCAGCATGGCCAAAGCTGTCATGACCGTCGACTCGTTCCTCGACAACCTCGATCATCCGCTCAAAACAGGCATCATTACGCTCCGAAAAACCATTTTAGCCGTCGATTCGGATATCACGGAGCAAATCAAGTGGAATGCGCCGAGTTTTTGCATCGGCGGCGATGATCGAATCACGTTTCGTTTTCCACCCAAAGAAAAAGCCGAAGTGCAGCTCATTTTTCATCGAGGAGCGAAATCGAAGGACTCCGCCGCATTTGAATTCACCGATTCATCGGGGCTGGTGCAATGGGCGGCCTCCGATCGCGGTGTCGTGACGTTGACGTCGCCCGAGGACATCGCCAAGAAAACCAATAAACTCGCGGCCTTGGCCAAAGCTTGGTTCGAAGCCACGGATCCGCGAAAATGATCGACCATGCCAAACGTGGGTGTTGTTGAATGTTCGATCCTGTTTCCCATACCGTGCTCATCGAGGCCCCGCCCGAACGCGTGTGGATGACGCTGACCAATATCCGGGAGATGATTGCATGGATGGCCGAGCCGGAAATGCAGCTCGAGCTCGACACGAATTGGATTGTCGGCGAATCGATCACGATACGCGGATTCCATCACGCGCACTTCGAGAATCGAGGTTTGGTACGACAATTCGATCCGCCGTATCACCTCGAATATTCGCAGCTCAGCTCCATCTCGGGACTTGCCGATACGCCGGAAAACCACTCGATCTTCGAGTTTCGGCTGGATCCCGTCGGTGGGCGAACGTCGCTCACGATCACGTTGCGGAATTTCCCAACGGAATCGATCTTTCGGCATCTTGACTTTTATTGGCGGGTCACTGTCGGGCTGTTGAAAAAGTTTGTCGAGGAAAAAGAACCGTCGCTGCGTTGACGACGATCGTTCGCGAAATCGGGACTCAGCAACCGTCGATGCGCGAGCGTTTTTCCGGTTTGCCGTCGACGCAGACTTCGTATTGCACGGTCATCGTGGCGTTTTCGCACGCGCCTTTTTTCTCGGATCCGGGGACGATCAGGCCGTCGGTTTCGCGGACGCATTCCGACATCCCCGCTCCATAACTGATTTCTCCGCCATTACATACAGCTTCCGAGCACGAGGTTTCCGGACCGGTTTTCGCACAGAATGGCACGTCTTTGAAATCGCAGGCTTCGCATTCATACGACGCGAGCGTGACCTGTTGCAGGGCTTTGTCGCATTTCTGAATGCAACTTGCGACCTTTGTCTTGGCATCCGTCAAGCAAATTCCATCGGGACGACACTTCTTTTCCACTTTGCGATTGCTGCCGGTCTCATCGCATTTGTACAATTCGCCTTCGTGGCAATGCAATGCTCCCGGCTTGCAAAGCTGCTCGGCGCAAACTCCGCGGACGCATCGCCGCCCTTTGGCCGCGCAATCCACGAGCGATGCGACCCCGTCTTCGGAGCAAACCTGCGCGTGCGTCGCATCGGAACAGGCCGGAGCGCACGGCGTCTTGGCGGCTTTTTTGGGAGTCGCGGCCGGTTCGACCGCAGCGGGCGCAGTTTTGGCCGGTGCATTTTCGCCGCTTTTGGGTGATTCGGACTTGCCACACGCGGTGGACAACAACGCGACGACCACGAGAGCACGAGCGGAGGAACTCATATTGACCGACATACACCCATGATACGGAAATGACCAGTCGAAAGTTCGGACAATTTCCTCCGCGATGTGTGCGTTGTGGGAGCCGCATTTCGGCATCGCGTCGTGGTGGACATGATGATTCGGACGCCCCAGACGGTGGAAATCCAATTCCCCACCAAGCTTCCCCATTTCGTAAAAACGGAGGACGAGGGTCGCGCACATTTTGCGAATTTCGAAATAACACGCCGTCATCCCGTCCGACACGCGAAACCATATTGCTCACCATTGCCTTTGCCGGCGCAGGCATGTACGCTGGCCCGATGAAAACTGCATTTCGTTATTCGTCTTTGCGCCGATACCTCGCGTTTTCCTCGCCGATTGTCGTCATGGCGTTCGTCGGCACGTCCGGCTGCGATAGTGAACCGAGCAAAGGTTCGTCCGGCGCAACCTCGTCATCCTCCGGCAATACGGGCGGCGCGGGCGGCGAAGGCGCTGGAAGCGGCGGCATGACGGCCGCATCCAGCTCGAGCGGCATGGGCGGCAAAGGCGGCACCGGCGGTATGGGCTCGGGCGGAGCGGGTGGGATGGGAAATGGCGGAATGGCGGGCATGGGCAACGGCGGCGCCGGTGGAACCGGTGGCGTCACGTGCATGGGCGCGGAAATCGATTGCAATGGGCAATGTGTCGATGTGACAAACCACGCGGAGAACTGTGGGGCGTGTGGTCATTCGTGCCTCGGCGGCGCATGCAATGCGGGTTTATGCCCCGTCACGGATGTGGTCACCGGCGCCAATGCGACGACGCTCGTCGAGGTGGATTCGACGCATATCTTTTACGCGGCGGCCGGTGACCTCTTGGCGCAGCCCAAAGCGGGCGGATCGCCATTCAAGCTGAATCAGACCGTCAATGGCCTAGCGTTTGGTGCAAATCGGTTGACCCTCGATACCAGCCACCTTTATTGGTCATGCGGGTTTACTCCGAGCAGCGGGTTCGTGTTGAAAGGGTCCAAATCCGTCGCGGGACAAACGCAACTGTACGATCAGCTGGGCGGGTTTGGAAGACCATTACCACTCATTGCGGGAGACCTCGATGCAAATGGAAATGCGGGCGCCGTATATTGGTGTGTCGCGGGCGATGGGATGAGTCAACCGTTTGTCGTCAAGACGGGCACGGGGGGTTCGAGCTCCAGCGTCATCGGAATCATGCAATCCAAGTTTTGCGCGGGTATCGCGCTCGACGCGACGCACGCGTACACGACGGCGCCGGACACCGGCGAAATCTATCAAACTCCGCTCGCCGGCAACACCGCAACCGTATTTGAAAAAGGTCTCGTCTATCCCACCGAAATCGTCTCCGATGCGGAAAACCTTTATATCCTCGCCCTGGGAACGTATCAAAATGGCGGATATCCCGATGGAAAGGTGATTCGAATCCCGCTCGCCGGCGGAGCTCCCGTCGAATTGGCCACATCCATCCCCAACTTGATCAGCATCGAAGTCGACGCGAAGATGGTGTATTTCACTTCCGCCTGGACCGCAGGCTCGTCGACCGCCGACGGGAAGATCCTCGCGGTTCCCAAAGGCGGAGGCGCGATTCGCACGTATGCGAATCAAGAAGCACAACCGCAAGGAATTGCGGTGGACGGCACGCACGTGTATTGGGCCGATTATGGCATTTCGGGTCAAGGCGCCGGGATTCGCAAGACGCCGAAATGAAGGAGGGACGCTCCTCGCGGTTCAATCGTTTATACCGGCCAAACCACGAGGAGCACGAAGAAGGAAATCAGTGCACGACGGCAAAGCCGGCGAAGGACTTCGGTGCCCGAGCTGCACCACGCGCCGTCGTCTTGGAGGGCGCAAAACTCCAATCGCCCGAAGCGCGCCCTTTCAAATCGTCCGCGCCGGACGCGCCAAGCAACGCATCGAGCATATTGCGCGTGTAATCGCCGATCATGCTCCCGTCAACGCGACTCGGCGGAGGAACATCCGCACCGCGCGGGTTTGGCGTGGCCAGCGGGTTCATATCGCTGTAACGCGTCCGCAGCTCGTTCATGCCGATCCGCCGGCTCAGCTTGAATCCGCCTTTGCCGACGTCGAGCGCGGCTTCGGAGGCCATGCTCCAGCGCGAGGGTTTGGCCGCCGCTTTTGCCGCTTCTTCGGCAGCTTCGGCGGTCGCTTGACGACCTCCATTGACGAGTTTATTCCATAGGGCCTTACCTTTGGCCGCCATGATGGGCTTGTATTTCGCCATGAATGCGCCCGTCGCCGTATCAATCGCCATACTCGTGCCGAAATCCTTCAGCGAGCTGCCTTGCGGAGAAATGAAGCGCAAGCCATTGATGACCACGGATTCGAGCATCGAACCGACGAAGGCCCCGGCGAATCCACCAAGGCTCGTGCCAATCCCTGCGGACGCGGCCCCGGCAGCAGCGCCCGCGGCCATTCCCACGTACGTTTGCCAGCTATTCCAGTTCCATTGCGTCGGATTCCACGTACCATTGGCCGACATACCACCGCAATAGGCACCGACAACAACCGCCACGATGATGACGAGGAAGAAGAAATGCCCGGACGGATCGGTATACGTCACGGGATTGTTGTTCGCGTACGCATAAGGATTGAGCGACGTCGCATCTTGCGCCGATCCACCGCTGAGCAATGAATCTGCGGTCAAGAATCGGCCCGTGAACGGATCGTAATGCCGTGCGTGGTAATCGTAGAGTTCGCTGTCTTTGTCCCATTCTTTGCCCGTGAACTTCGACCGGAACATGTCCGCGCCATCGTCCGGGAGCGGAACCATTTCACCGTAAGGTTTGTATTCCACCCGCGCCATGATCGCCCCCGTCGAATCGGTGATGAGGCTCGACGAAGCCAAGTGATTGGCGTGGAAGTAATACAGCCCCGAGACCGGATATCCGGCCCCATTTTGTCCGGGAATGAGCTCACTCTCGGCGACCGCCGTATTTTCGTCGATAAACGCTTGCGGCGCATTGCCACACGCGGAAAGGAACGTCGCGAGCACCACGGGTACGGCCAAGGCAAACAGCGGATGACGACGTGCGTAATCCGTTTGTCCCGGAACAAACAACGAGCGGATTTGTTTCGCCGCCTTAGCCCAGCGCTCGGGGAAACGACGCCGTGCCAAACCCAGGGTCAACGTCGCGATGAAACACGCGAGCAAACCCATTGCCGTGGGACGAGCCCACGGTTGCAAGGAGAGCACGAGCGCTCGATTGCGGATATACCCGGCCAAACCTTCGACCGTGTTCTTCGCAAACTGCGCCTTCATCAGATCCAGCGTCTGGATGTCCGGAAGCGCCGTCGCACCTCCCGCCGGCGTTTCCGTCGTATTCGCCGCGACGCGTCCCATCGGCGAATTGACGTATCGGGTCTTGAGCTTACGACCGTCGGGCATGAACACGACTTCGTAATTCGGCGTCACGTAATGCGTCACGACATTGTTTGTATCGACTTTCTTGACGCGCTCGCCGGTGAAGTCATACGCGAATTGATTGACGATGACGTTGTTTTTCGTCACCTGCGCCAAGTGCCCGTCGCCATCGTACGAGTAGGCCCAATTGACGCCGTTTTTCGTTTGTCCCGTACGTTGCCCCGAAGCATCGTATGTCGCGGTAAAACCCGGTGCCGAGGTCACGCGATGCCCCGTGTATTGATACGCAACGCCTTCTTTCAAGATCAGGTTGCCAACGTTGTCGTATCCGTACGACAAACTGCCGTACATCGTACTGGATGCGCTCGTGAGTTGACCGCCGGCCGTATAACCGAACGATTGCGTCCGCGTCGCATCCCGAAGATCGGTCAACGCCGTAATGCGTTGATGAGCATCCCACGTGTAAGCGTAATCCAAAAGATTCGCGGTATTCGGTTTGGTCACCTTCGAAGTGGTCAAACGCGTCATGCTGTCGTACGTCAGATTCGTCGTCGTGCCATTGCCGTACGACACCACCTTGGGTTGGCCTCCCGGCGCGTAAGCTTGGAATGTGGCGTAATCCGCGCCGTCCAGCGTGAGTTTGGCCAGTAAACCTTGCGAATTGTAGGAGCGCGTCAGCGTGGTTCCATCCGGGTAGGTGAAACCCGTCAATCGACCTTGCGGGTCGTAATTGCTGATCACCGTATACGGTGTATTGTCGATCCGAATCACGTTGGTCGCGACGCGCCCGTCACGCGTATACGAGAAATTGTTCGTCGACGTAGGCGTCGATGAATTCGCCGGCGTGACCGTCACCCCCGTCAATCGACCGATTGCATTGGCAAAAGCGGTCTCGTCGTACCAATACGACGTGGTTTGTTTGCCGACGACGACCTTTTGCAAGACGCGTCCCAAGGGATCGTACGAGTACGTGATCCGTTGCCCATTGGCGAAATTCGTCGCCGAAAGCCACGTCGCGCCCGGGATATACTGGTTCGTGATGAGTCCCCGGTCCGGCGAATTCGACGAAACCAGCCGATCCAGCGCATCGTATTGCAACGTCGTCGTGCCGGCCGCATCGGTGACTTCGATTTGGCGGCCGAGTTTGTCATACTTGAACGAGGTCACGCGATTGTCGGAATCTTGTTGCCGCACGACTCGCCCGTCGACGTCGAAATGCCGCGTCGACGTTCGCGCCTGGGCCGTTCCGAATGCTTCCGTCGTCGTTTCGAGCAGAACACAGGCTGCACACGCGGTGTCCACGTTGTAGCCAATGTTTGTCGCGGTACCGTCCGCAGCGACCATTTGCGTCACGCGTCCGAGCAGGTCCCGCGAATAGGTCGTGTAGTATTCGGGATCGCCCAGGTAAAACGGCAGAGATTCTTTTTTCGTTTGTCCGAACGCATCATATTCGCGCTTGACCACGACCGGTTTGTTCGGATCGGTGCTTTGGCTGTCCGTGCGCCATTCACGCCCTTCACCGTCCAGATAATTGCGCTCCCAACGCCACGTATTGCCGGTCCAGCTTTCGAGCTGGTTGGTCAATCGATAGGTCCCGATGCTGTCACTACCGAACGTTGTTTTCGTCGTCGCCGTCAAAATGCCCGACGGCGCCGTGGTCCACAATGCGGCGACCCGCCCGAGACCGTCGTATTGATTGGCAACCGTATTGCCATTGGCATCGGTTTGCGACGCCAGGGTGCCGAAGCGCGGATCGTATTCGAAGTTCGTCGTGTGCGACAAATACGAAGACGCACGGGTTTGCGTCGTCGGGTACGTCTTGTAATCGCTGTCGTACGTCGTCGTTTCGATGATGCGCGCCGCCGTCCCGGAGAGCGACCTGGTCAGCATGTTTCCATGCACATCGTAGGAGTAATACGTCGGGATCCAATACCCGTTCAGGTCGTCGAATTCCCACGTCTCCGCCATGTTGGGCGAACCGTAATAATATCGGTCGACCGTCTTTTTGACGCCTTGGCACGTGCACGCGCCGGCCGAATACGTACAGGAATCGGCAACGCGCGAATACGCCGGAAGAGCAATTCGCCAATTCGCCGTGTCCCGCAACCACACCGTGCAACTATCCACATTGTCCGTCACATCATCGAGGCGCCCGAGGTCCCGAGAAATGGCGATATTGCCCATTTCATCGTAAATGAACTCCCGGCGCTTCGTGTAGCTCGGCTTCGGTGAGACGTTTCCTTCGGTGTGGATCGTATCCTCGCGCGTAAGTTGCACGAGGTACGTACCGTAAGCCGTTTGGTTCCCGGTGTACGTCGACAAGGTTTGCACGAGCGCCAAATTCGGACCGAGCGAATCTTTCTCGCGAATGGTCCCCGTCAGCGGAAAGTCCTGATTGTAGCTCGTTTGCGTGGTGCCCGTCGGTCCGTTTTGGACGACGGTACCAAAACCCAAGAATCCACGACCCAGGGTATTCACCAAAGCATCGTAATACCTGTACGTGAACGTATCGGCGTTGGGCGCTCCCGCTTGACCGACTGTCGTCGATTGTACGACGTACATCGACGATCCGCGCACCTTCATATTCGGATATGCCGCGTCGGTCGATGACGCGGTCACCGAATACACGGTGGAATGATTCAATGGTTTGTACGTAACGTCGGTGGTGCCTCCGAGACCATTGGTCACTTTTTTCAAGTAATCGCCGGCATCGTCGCCATTGGCGAAAAACACCTGAAACGTATTGACGGCATCGTCGTCCACTTCGCCCCATTCCTGGCGAATGAAATCGGACTTGCCATCACCATCGACGTCGGCCGGGATGAGGTTCGCTTGCGAGCCTCGGCAACCGCCTTGATAAAAATCGTAGAAATCACCTTGCGTTCCCGGACGAATACGATCGAAGGTGCCATCGCCTTTCGAGATGTACACGTCGAGGGTATTGTACGCATCGTTTTGCCAGGCGCCTTTTTCACGGCGCAGGAAATCCGTTTTCCCATCGCCGTTGTAATCGAGCGGAATGATGTCGACGTTGTCGCCGTTCATGGTCGAGCCGTAAAACGGCGGCTCGCCTGCGGGAACATACGCGGGCTCCGCGGGCGTTATACGTTCGAAATTGCCATTTTTCCCCGTGGAAAAATAGACATTGAAGTTGTTGCCCGGATTTAAGTCCGTCGGGCGACCAGCTTGTTGCCGAATGAAGTCGGTTTTCCCATCGCCGTTGAAGTCGCCGGGAATGATGTTCGCTATGGTGTACCTGGGTTGGTAATTGACGTAATAGGGAGTTACGTCCGCCCGCAGCTGGTCCTGGTAGATGTCCCCGGCGACGAAGGAACCTGGGTAAGAGACGTCAAAGTAGCCGTCGCCGCGTGAATAATACACGCCGAAGGAAAGACTATAATCGTCGTCCCAGTCGCTCTTCTCGCGACGAATGAAATCGGTTTTCCCATCGCCATTGAAGTCGCCCGGAATCAAGTCGACCTTATCGCCGCGCATGACCGAACCGTATTCAGGGCCCGTCGGCGTGACGATGTTGAAATTCCCGCCATTGCCGGTCGAGAAAAACACGTTGAACGTGATATCCGGGAGATTATCCGCCCACGTCGCCGTTTCGACCCGCAGAAAATCGCCCCGACCATCGCCGTTGAAATCACCCGTGATGATTTTCGTTCCACCGTCAGCCCCGAGTAACCCTTGGTAAAAGTCGCCCCAACTGTTTTGCGTTCCCGGGTAATACACATCGAATCCGGGTGAGTTTTTGGCGACGTACACGCCAAACGTCAAACTGGCGTCATTGTCCCAATCCGCCCTTTCACGCCGAATGAAGTCCGTTCGACCATCGCCGTTGTAATCGAAGGGATACACCTCGATCTGATCCGCATTCATGTGTTCGGTGAATTGCGCGCCCGTAGGCTCCCAAGCGTCGAACGCGCCCGTTTCTCGAAAGAAGTATCCGGACATATTGCCCGCTGGATCCGCCACCCAGTCGCCGTGCTCGAGGCGCAACAAATCGGTCAGGCCATTGGCATCGAAATCCACCGGATACAACGATGCGCCCGCGTCGAACCGCATGCGACCTTGATAATCGTAAAGGCCCGTGCCCGTCGGCATGTTCATCGTGAACTTGTCCGTTCCAGCCGCGTTCGAATTGTAATCGAACGTCGTCGCGGGCAAACAGACGCCAAGGCCATCGCATTCTTTGACCGAATTCAGCAAACTGCGCTTGGTCAAACCCGACGTCCCGTACGCCAATTGATAGTCGCGCACGAGTTTTTCCGTCGTCCCGTACGTGACGTACGTCTTGATCCGCGACAAACGCTGATTCGTCGCAATCTTCGATCCCGCGACGTACACGAATTCCTTGTCCGCTCGATCTTCGTATTCGAATGCGACACGGCGTGTTTTCAGCCCCGGCGCCGAAGCGTGCATCGTGTACAGAACTTGCGTCGGATAAAGCTGACCGGCCGACGCGGAATACGATACCGTCAGGTAATTCCCATTGGGATCGGTCAATTTCTTGAGTGCATAGATCCGCGGCGTTCCGTCGCCGAAGACGGACACATTGTTTGTTTCGCCAAACACCGCCACATTGCCCGTCTTGTCCGTCACCTCAATGCGACACGGCCCTTCGCCACACGTGCCATACGCAAAGATACGGCTGAACGATTCGATCTCCGTTCGATACTCCGAACCATTGGCACCGTACGAGCCGGCAATCGCAATCAATCGTTGCCCGTCCAAGCAAAAACGATCATGCGCGTTGCCATTGACGCCACCTTTGACGTTATCCTGGGCCACCGTGCGCGGACAACGGGTCACGGCGGACAAACCACTGAGGTTCCACCCGACACCGACGACACCATTGCCTCCGCCGCTCCGATACGACAGCGACAATTTCGGCTCGACACCACGAATGCCCGGAGGAACTTGAATCGGCAGCGAATACGTCGCCGCTCCTTGCGCATCGACGCTGAAACTGCCATCAACCGCGCCAAACGGATATGTCGGCGCATCGGCCAATGTAATGGCTTCTGCGGCGCTCGCCGTCACCGCTTCGTCCTCGACCGCTTGCGCCACGTCCAAGGCATCGGCACTTCCACATGCCGGCGTGAGCGCCATGGTAACGAGTGCACCCACCCAAAACGTCGTGCGCAAACGTTCGAGCACCCGTGACGGATGTTGTCCATCGCTCGCGCCCGACACTCGCGAAAACCCTTGATTCGACATACGAATCCTTCCTTCCAGCGCTCAGAGTGCCCTCGCGCCGGGGGCGTGAACATGGCCGAAGTTTGATCGGAGACTCAAAAAAGTTTGAGGTGCGCAGCGCGAATCTCAGAATAGGTATGCACGGCGTGAATCAATGGCCGTACGTCCTGACGTCAATGAAGCCACCGTCGCGCGGCGGCCCGACGTATTGCTATCGGTATTTGTGCCGACCGTTTGTCAGCCTCACACGCGTCGGCGGAGGTGATGGCATTGATCCGTTTCGCCGATGTTCTGCGTTTGTCGTGCTTATGAGGTCATTTCGGATCGAGGGGCGGGGATTTGCAGAACTCCGAAATGGCGCAAAGCCGGCCGAACCGAACTTCAGAGCTTGGCTTCGGCGTGGAAGATGCGGGAATGCGATTCTTTGTTTTCGCTCACGGACTGCGTCCAGACGACATGCAATATTCTTGCATTGGGATCGACCGTGATTGCGTAATATTCGCCGTGCCATTTGGTCGTGAAGCGTCCGAAGCTATAACTTGCAAATGGAGCATCGCCGACGGCTTCATTTGGCGAACACGTCTTGCCGCCGCTTTCGCAAACCGCGTAGGCAATACCTCCCGAGCCACTTCGATCTGCCGCACGGGTCCAAAGCTTTTCTTGACCAACGGTTTCGCATTGCAAACCGGGGGCTTGGGCGAGGGAAAACCCGGAAGTGCACAAGCGCCCCAGGCGGCGTCGCACGTGTACCCTTCGGACGCACGGCAATCTTTATCGGTTTTGCAGGGAGCGGAGCACGATTCGCCGGCCCGGATGGTATCGATCCAAAGTCCCGGAGCTTCACAAGAACCGCCCAAACCCCGGAGCGACGTGCAAATGCCTCCGGGGCCCGGACCGCACAGCAACCCTTCCGTGCAATCGCCTTGCTGAAAAGGAACTTCGGTGGAACAAGATTCCCCGAGCTTTCGAGGTTGCTTCGGAGTCGTCTCCGTCTTCGCGTCGGTTTTACCTGGTTCAACCTTGGATCGATTGCTACTGGGGCATCCAAGCAAAACTGCGGGGGCCGGCGCAAGCAATGTAAATGTAAAACGGGTCATGGCAGCTCCCGGTCGGTCGCGCTCACTTTACCGAGTTTTGAAAAAAGTTCATGAAGTAAGTGCCTCACGATGGTTTTGCCAGGCCGTATCGAGCGGGCGTTTCATAAGATTTGCATCACGATCGGCATCGACCCCGGTCCCGCAGCAGCCATTTGGTTATGATGTTCCAATAAGAGCGCAATTACCGTCGGGCCAATGTTCGGCGTAATCGTGCCCGTTCGTCTTCGAAATACCGTCGGGCGTCCTCTTCTTTGTCGAACATGCGCAGAGGCGAATATTTTCGGCCCAAGAGAGCATTGGCGCGATCCATCATGTTGATCACGATACGCAGCGCAAATGGAACGCCGAACGCCACGTAAAGATCCGCAACATAACGCTCTCGATCCGCCACGGTATAACGTCGCACTTCGGGATCGATACCGGTGCATTCTCGACCGTCGAATAAGACGAAGAGCATTCCGTGCGTGCTTTTGATGCGATATTGAATCTCCATCAGCTGCTTGAGGTCCTCCAGAGTCACGGTTCCCCGGGTGGTAACCCAAAGCGAATCGCCGTCGATGTGCACGAGATGCTTCTCGACGACTTCGAGGTTTTTCTGGTGGTCCATCTTCATTCACCGTCCGGGCAAAAGCGAATGCTCGCGTTGCACAACGCTACGAATACATGGTTTCGAGCGAGAAAACAACGCGCTGGTCGTCGACAAACTACTGGGTTTCGACAAATGCGAGAACGTGCTACGGACTACAAGGTTGGCGAAAGAAAAGATTGCGTTGGTGAGGGCGTGAGGGAAACCATTACGAAGGTTCGGCGGCCTTCCGCTGAGCTTCGAGCACTTCGTCGAGGAGTTCTTGGGTAGTGGCGAGACTCTCCGACGTATCGCCACCTTCTTTGCCGAGCCGCAATGATTCTCGTAATGCCGTTTCCGCTTCGGCAAATTTGCCCTGGTTGTACAAAGCTAAGCCAAGGGAGTGCATTGTGATCCCGCGAGTCGTCGCCGTCTCATTGGCTTCCGCTTGCAATCGCAGCAAGTCGCGAAATATCGTTTCCGCCTCGACGTATTTGCGTTGCCCTTGCAACGTCCGACCTAAGAGCCCCATCGTGATTGCGCGGCTGATCGCAAAATCGCCATGTTCCACCTTCAGCCGCAACGCTGCCCGCAATGTCGTCTCTGCTTCGGCATTTCTGCCTTGCCGATGCAATGCCAGTCCGAGCACTTCGGCCATCCGCCCGCGAATTATGAACTCAATGTTCCCGCGTTCTGCGTATTGCAGCGCGTCCCGCAACGATTCCTCCGCGCGCGTGAGCGCTCCCTCGTCCAATTCGAGCATTCCGCGCACGTAACTGGCATACGCATACACATCAGCGCCGAACACACCCACCTGAATGATACGCTCGGCAGCATCGAAACGCTCTCGAGCCCGTGCCGATCTCCCCTCATTGTCATCCTGAAATGCCCCGAGCAGCTCATGCAGAATTGCATGTTTATGCTTTTCCGCTTTGGCTTCGAACAACGCCCGTCGTCCCGTTTGACGAATCGCCGCCCGAACACGCTTCGCCCATTTCTCCGTCAATTGCGCCTCTGTCGGCAATCGCCCCTCGGCGGCGAACATGCCCTCCCACAAGACGTGGTGCTCCAGGTACTTTGCCCATTGCTGCAATTTCGCATCGCGCAAAAGTCCCTGCGCCTGCAAGCCCGCAAGCAACCCCGACGCCTCCTCGCCGAGTTTCGTTTGCGCCATGTCAAACCCTTTCGTCGCCAACCACATCAATGCGCACAATTCACCGGCCGGCCGCCATTCGAGCAGCCGGATCAACATGCGCTGCAAAATGCGCTTTCGCTGATCTTCGGGCGCATTCGTTTCGAGCTGAATCTCCATCAATGCATTAACGGTTTCCAGGACGTCAATGGGATTTTGCAATGACTGGACGAAATCGGCCACCATCTGCCACCCATCCAAGCGTAAACCAAGCCGCTCCGCGTGTTCATTGTACAATTCTTCCGCTCGATCCCGCACGTCACGCGTGAGCGCGAGCAGCGTTCGCAATGGTTCGCCCCCGCCCGGATGGACATTGGAAATCGCCACGTGTTCGAATGCGTGAATCACCGGATGCTCGATGATATTGCGCAAATCGACACCTTGTTCCCGCACCTTGACGACGAGAAAAACCCCGCTCGATCCCAAATGGCCGAGAAGATATTCCAAATACCGTTGACTCGGCGCGAGCAATTTGGTATACCAATCGACTTCGACGCGCGGCAAGAGCCGTTCGGTCAATACCTGATGATAAAATGCCAGAATGATTTCATGGTCGCCCGTCGGAATGGCCCCGGGCAAAACGAGCGGCGCACCATCCGGCGCATAGAAACGATACTCGGCCGCCGGCAATCCGAGCAAATGCAAGGGGCGCATGGTTCAAGAGCCCCGCAATCGCGTCGCGATGCTCGGCCGCAACAGATCCAACAAGGGATCCATTCGATATCCGGCTTCTTCGCGAAAACGATCCACCGGAATCAGTAGTCCCGTCCGGATGAGAAATTCGAGTTCATCGTCGGTAATGGTTTTTCCATCTTGAACAGCAGCCGTCTTGAGCCGCCCTTGAAGTAAATCCGCTCGATGCACTTCGTGTTTTCCGCGTACGGAACATCGATCCACGATCATCGCTAGTCGGATGAGCATTTCATCATCCACACCGGGCACAATCGCCGCGCGCTTGACGACATCGAGCAACGCGGCATCTGCACACCATGCCGCGCCATTTTCAGCAGGCCACAACCCGGATCCCAAAAATCCTTGAATCCAGCGCAGCAACACGTGCGGATTACCGGTCACCGAAATAACTCTTTGCAACGGATTTTGCACTTCAGGCGAACGAAAGCGAGTCCGATCTTCCGGGCTTGCCGCGTCGAGCCGTTTTTCGAGAATGGCCAAGAGCCCTTGTTCATCGACGGGGCCAATCGTAAATGGAGCATCCATTTCGCGGCGTAAATCATCGAAGAGCATTTCCGTACGCATGTGCACGACGCCCACGCAAGGATCGACGTCCAAAATGGCTTTGAGCGCCGGCTTCATGTTTGCCAAATCGGATGTGTACGCTTGATCGAGATCGTCGAAAAAAACCAATACCATCCACGGCGTGCTGTCGTGAATTTTTTGCAACGTCGCCTTGAGCGCCGTATGCAGCAGATCGTCGGTGACATTCTGCGTCCGCGACATCGAGCCCGTCTGTTGGCGGCTCTCTTCCCACGAAAATGACGACGTGGCTTTGAGCGCCATAATCAAATCCGCGCTGAGCTGGGCGCCCATGCCGTATTTCGTATTAAGCGTATTGATTTGGCCTTCGGTGATTTGATCGTTATGGGCGAATAGGGCAAGACCATCCAACCATTTGGCCACCAACGACTGCTTGTCCCCGAGGCTGGGCAAAAGCGGTTTGGCATTCTCGACCAGACCGCCGGCCAACGCTTTCAGAAACCGACGAAACCCGATGGATCGACCGTTGACTTCGACCCGAACGATTCTTTCCTTGTGACGCTGCGCGAAGTCTTTGAGGATGACGCTCGTGAGAATCGACTTACCAATCCCCCGATCGCCAAAAACGCCCAGACGATAACGCCGTGCATGGCTTTGATACAGGTCTTCGAGAATCTCCATGAGCTGCTCGGATTCGTCGGATCTGTTGGCGAAAAGTCGCGCTTCGATGGAGGTGGGCGTGAGCCATGCTGTTCCGATTTTGCGGCGCATCGCGCGCAGCATGCCGGCATCCGCACAGGTGTCAAGTTTTCCGAGACGCAACCGTTACGGCCAACCTCATTCTTGGTTCACCAGGGGCTACATTCAATCACGGCGAAATCTACCCGATAGCTCGCGCCGAAGCATACTCTGATTTACCGGAACGTCGCCGTGTATCGTCGCCCCGTCGTCACAATCGCTTCAGAATCCTTTCACGTGCCGGAAAAATCGATAGACTCACCCCGAGATATGGCCTATCTTCGCCGCATGAAGACGAAGTCGTACGCGCCGGGAGCGTTGATCTTGGCCATGTTGGCGTCGAGCGGCATTTCCTACGCCGACGAAGCGGCGCAGGCGGGGGCCCTCGAGAACAGCGAGATCCAGCTCAAGAACGGCGAAACGAAGCGCGGAACGCTGGTCTCCATCGAGCCTGGAAAAAAGGTCGTCGTCATCATCGCGGGCGAGCAGAACGTCATTCCCTGGGAGGACGTCGCAAAAATCACCGCCGGTCCCAAAGAATCGTCGCCCGGGACGCCGCCCGCGCCGCAAACGCCTGCACCGACCACGACGAATACTCCTTCCGGTCCGACGAAAGGCATGCCGTTCATTCATGTCGAATCGAATTGGGAGGAAGTGGAGTTGCAACGTGTCGACGGGGAAATCGGCGCGAGTGTCTACTCCACCAAGAATCAAATTGGACCGCAAACGGTATCCAAATATATTTGCGAAGCTCCCTGCGACAAACTCGTCGACGGTCGTGAAGGTCATCGGTTTTTCTTTTCGGGTCCCGGCATGCTTCCTTCGCAGCAATTTCGATTGGAACAGCGCGACGGATACATCACGGCGCGCGTGCATGGTATGGGTCTCGGACGCATGGTCGGCGGCGTGCTTCTGACGACGTTCGGAGGCACATTCGCCCTGAGCGGGACAATGCTTTTCGGATTGAGTTTCATGTCGACGAAGCCGACGGCAACCAATCCGGATCCGGACCAATCCGCGGGTGAAATGCGCACCGCGGGGCTCATCATCGGCGGAATTGGAACTGGTATGCTCGTCGGAGGCATCCTGCTGGTGGCCGGAGGCCGAACCCGAGTCGAATTGCTCAAAACGGATCGCGGAGAAACGGCGCTTGCTTGGGATCGCGGTGCATTTCGATTTTAATGCGCACGCAGATGGCGACCCGGTTGATCACGAAGTCAAGACAACGCTTGAATTCATTCAGCGTCCGGCATAAAACCATGCCGTGAACCTCAGCCCTTTTCTGATCGGCGAACAGCGCATCACCCTTTTTGAAACCCTTCGGCCACCCCTCGCCCAAATAGCCGAATGCCTTGCCTCCACCGATCCCGCCGAGTCTCTCGCCGCCGCCCAAGCGCTGCTTCGACGATATGAAGAGGCCTTCGATGACCCGCAATCACTGGCCCGCGCCATTGCCGTCGACGCACTTTTTTCATTCCCCTACGATACGCAATACGTCCTCACGACGATTTTCCTCGCCGGTTTGCCCTTTGAAATTCCTCCGCGTCCCGCGCACATCGTCCCCGATCTCGCCGTTCGTTATCGTGCAGCCGAAATTGTAAACCATATCGATACATTACCCCTCTCGTCCATCGACGTGCTCGACCTGCACGCGTTGGAGATCATTCCAGCGGAGCGTGCGTTCAAATCCGGGTTATGGTTACACTTGGCCAAACACGAGCGGCCGGCGGTGCATGAACGAGCTCTGCGCATCATGCGCGAATCATTGGAGCTCGCATGGTTCGGCGCCTCGGATGTCGCCCCCGTGTTGGTCGATCTTGCCCGCCGATCGTCCGAAGCCGTCGCCGCACGATGCTTGGATCTTCTGGCCGAACCATGTTTTGAAGGAATGGTTTGTCCCGCATTGCATCCGTGGCTCGCGAGCGAAGACGCCGCTCCGTCGGCCGTACGGTTGGCCGTTGCTCGTCGGGATGTCGCCTGGTTACGGCGTTTGTCCAACCATAACGACGTGCCTCGACAGGCCCGAAACGCCGCCCTTCAAGCGTTGGGCGCGTATGGGGACGCGACCGATTTGGAGCTCTTCGTCACGCGCCTCGAGCAGTCGCCCTCGCGATTCGGCAACGTTGCCCTCGCGGCTCTACAGACGGCCAAACGGCGCGGAATTTCCGTGGACGAAAACCAAGCGAGGGTCGTGATTCGATTCGCGCTGCATTACGAATTCCTGCCCCTCGACACGACCGCGGAAGTCACCGGCAGCCGAGCGGACGTTTGTCTTGGCGATATCGATACGTACGCCTCGTCGGATATCTCCAAGACTCGCGTGGTTTCTTTGCTGGGCTCGTGGGCGACACGCAACGCCACGGCCCGATTGCTCGACATGGCGCAAAACACGTCCGACATCGTTTTGGCCCGGGCAGCCATCCGTGAATTGGGACGTTTGGAAGAACGAGCGGCCGAAGTTATCGTCTTGGCCCGTCTGGAGGAGATCCCCGATGTTTGTCTCTGCGCATTGGGGAATATCGGAGGCTCCGCGACGGTGGCGCATCTACGCCGCATATTGCACGACAAACCTCCACCGTGGCTCCACCGAGCCCTCGAAGTCTTGTTTCGGCTCGATCCTGCGCCGGATCTTCTGATCCACGTGCTCGCCCACGGCGCGATTTCCACGACCGCGCTCGACGCCTTGCCCGCCTACGCTTCTGTGGAGCAGACCGACGCCCTCGCCTCCATTGCGTCCGCCCCCGGGCATCCTTTTCGCGTGTCGGCCATTGGTGCGCTTGGACGAACCGGCGGGTGTTTGGCCATTGATGTTTTGGGTCGCTTGTTGACCGATATGGCCGAGGACATCCGCACCTGTGTCCACGAAGCCCTTCGAGTCCTCGGGGCGCGTTTGGTTTTACCCGGAACACCCTTGTTATCGTGCTTGGTGGATTCCAACGATCCCGGCGGCACGCTCATCGCCGAAGCCGCTTTGCGACGTCTGCGACAAACGGGCCTCGCAACAATGGAAGTCGCATTGTTGCTCGACGCGATCAAAGGTCACGCGCATCCGCACCTCGCGCGGGTGGTTCGTCCGTATTTGCGTCGAAATAATCCGGAGATTCGCAAACGAGCCCTCGCGTGTTTGGCGGAAGCCGGACCGGCCGCCAGTGCGTGGGTTTTACCGTACGTGCACGAGGACGAACCTTTGCCGGTGGTTCGTCAAGGCTTATTGGCCTTGGGCAAAGCTGAGGTGCCTGGTTTGGGACAAACGATTGCATCGTGGCTCTTCCATGGCAACATGAACATCAAGAAAACCGCGGCAGAGCTTTTGGCGAATATTTCCGATCCGGGACTCGCGAAAATGCTCGTCGACGTATTGGCTTGGCAGGACCAACCCGGCTTACGGCAGCTCGTGGAGCATGCTTTGCACACCATGGCACCACGTTCGGCTCGGCTGCTCCTCGTGGACAAACTCTTGCACACGAAGGATCCGCGACAACAGGAACAGCTCGCGTCGTCCTTGGCGCCGGGACTATCGGCGGAGACATTCGCCGCATTGTTAGCCGCTCACCCCAAGCTTCCCGACGAGTTTGTCCGGACAGTGATCGCCGCGCATGCAAAGGATGCCGCTCGGTTCGATACCGCCTTGCGTCGAAGAGATCTGGGGCATCGCTTTCCAAAAACAACGGATGTCGCTGCGAACCATCCCCAGCGCCCGAACCTTGCACGGAGCGATTTGCAGCGGATGCTCGGGCGCGTTCGGCGCCATCTGCTGGAATCTCCATTTGCCGAATCAGTTTTACCGGACACTCGGCATTCGTTGCTCACGATGGCCGCGTCGTTCCCTGGTTTGGGCTCCGAGCTTTCCGCCTTGGAACAACGTTTGCTCGCGAATCTCGGCATGCACGCGGATGAACCTCTGCGCCAAGCCATTTTGGTCCTGCTTGCCGATACGACGGATGCGTTTGTCCAAGCCCGAATCCAGCCCTGGATGCGTCTCGAGGGCGAAATCGATCCGCGTTGCGAGGCGTTGCTTCCGGCGGCCGTTCGTCGTAGCAATTTGTCCATAACGCGCCGTTTTGTAAATCATCCAATGCTCGGAGTGCGCGCGGCTGCGGTGCGTGGGCAATTGATCTCCGAGGAATTTCATTGGACTCATTCGTTCGTCCAGGAACGAAGAGAGGTCATTCGCCGCTGGGTGCAGACAGGCCGCGAACATCTGTTGCCGAACGTCATTCTGGGTCAAGATCAAACAACGTTTTTGGAAGCGGTCCAATGCCTGCATATACAGTTGGGAAAAACGGCGGCCTGGGAATTTGCGCAAACATTCGTCTCCGAAAATCCTCATGAACGCGAACGGTATTTGCTCGACGTAACGTACCTTGGCGATTGCGTCTTGCCCTGGCTGCTGGAATTCGTCCTCAGGTGTGGAGAAGGTTCGCTTCGGAAACGAGCGATCGAGGAATTGGCGAGAATGTCCCTCGATGACGCGTCGACATTCTTGCAATCGTTCTTGGATGACAAACACTCCGGGGTAGTCATCGTCGCCGCTCAATCGGCTATTGCCATGGGCAATGAACAAGATCGCCGCCGTATTCTCGACCGATGGCTCGAAGGAAAGTTGGCGGGAGGATTTCACGTCCCCCTGCGAGACCAAGATGTGGACCAGGTGCTGCGAGCCGTGTAAAATGCCTCGACCGAGGCGGCGCAAATGCACCTTTATGCTCCCATCGAGGCCCTGCCCAGTTTGTCACGTATTCAGCTTTGGCTGCGCTTGCGCCAATCGCAACATCCTCGCATTGCAGCCGCCGCTCGCGATGCATTGCGCGCTCTTCCCCCGGCGGATGTATGGATGACGCTGGAAGGCCCCGATCGTCAGAAATGGTTCGGATTTCTCGATGTGCTTGGGCCATCAGCGTGGTTACCTCCATTTTTGGTGGAGGAAGCAAAAACATCGGATACTCCTGAAGATTGGATGAATTTCGCATTACGAGCGGCGGGACAAGGATTGTTGTATCCCGGTACGTTGGGACGAACCATTGCCCGGTGGACGGCGGACTCCGTTTCGCCGACGGCGTTCTCCGTGTTGGCACGATTGACGGATTGGTACGACGATAAACAGGCCGCCGAATTGCTCGCGGAGTTGAACCCGGTGCTGCAAAGCGAACACCGCGAGCGACTCGTCCGCATGTTCGAAGACGCGCTGCATGAAGCGCCGCCATCATTGATTGTGCGGCTTTTAGCACCGTGGGTTCGTCCAACCGATACAGTCGCCGTGAGAATGCTCGCGAATGCGGAGGCTTCGTCCCCGGGGATATTGGCGTTGGTCGGGCCGGAACTTCGAGCGGCGATGGAAGGAGCCATGGCGAAGGCATTGGAGGAGGCGGATCCGGAAACGGCGCGAACGTGGCTGACGTATTTTGCGCAGCGTGCCGAGCATGCCGTTGAGCGTGAGCGGGTTTTGGTTTTGCTTGAAAAACACATCGGTTCGTCCTCGCGTCGGGTGCGATTACACGCGCATCGTCTCTTGCGCACGCTGGCGCCGAAGGAGCGTTATGTGCGCGCATCGCGGCGGCTGCTGGAAGACACCGATCCGACGACGCTCCGTTTGGCATTGCGGATTCTCGCGTTTGGGGGTGACCTGGAATCCGTGGACAAGTTTGTCGAGTATTTATTTCATACGCACACGGCGGTGGCGCGCAGCGCACGTGAAGGATTGCTCGTGCTGGGTCCGCGGGCCATTTCGCATTTGTTGCGCATTCGGAACACGCAGCGTCCCGATCGGCGAAAGGAACTCGACACCATCATGAATGAAATTCGCCGGCGACAGGAAATGGATTGACGAAGCTCGTTGGCGGCTCAGTTCGCCCAGACTTACCCGGCGGCGCGTCGTTGCGCTTCTCGAGCCTCGCGATATTGACGAATCTCTTTCAAGGGCGTCGGCGCGTGCAACATGGGAGGGATCTCATTGGCCGTCGCATTGAAGCTGAAACCAATCGTGCATTCCCCAAGCGCATTCCACACATCGAGCACGCGTCGCAAGACGTGATCCTCTTCCGTTTTCGGAATTTCTCCCAGGCGCAACGCGAATAGTCGCTCGATTACCCTGCGTTCTTCTGCGAATTCATCACCCGCCAAGCGACGGATGAGCAATTGCTCGAGTTCATCGAACGGGAGTTTCTGCCATTCGACAATATCCAGCTCGTCGAGCGGAAACAACCTGCCCGTCGCCAGAAAGTAATCGATGTTCGCGGCATAAAGATGGGTGACGCCGCAATAGCGGCACCCGAGAAACGAACCGGAAACGCCCAAAACGAGGCTGCCCAAGACCTTTCCGTAACGCGCGCCCATTTCTTTGAAGGTGGCCCCCAACTGGTCGAGAAAAACCACACCGGCACGCAGGCCATTCACACGCAGAACCGCTCGAATGAATTTCGAATTATACCGCAATAACGCGATCGGCTGCCATTGCACCAACCGATCTCGCATCTGCCGGCGCGTCGTGCGCCGATCATCGCCGGAACTCATGGCTTCCTCCCCGCGTTCGCCTTGAGCACTTCAAAGCGTCCTCGCGTATCGGCAAACCACGCCTCGACTTCCCCCATCGTAATACACGTTGCGGCATTGGGATCGGCGACCCGCGTCACGACGAAGCGCGATAAACCGTGCATACGCCCCGAATTCGACAGCCACGCCGTGCGCATTCCGCGCCGACCCAATAACTTTTGCAGAGACCCGAATCCGGTTTGTACCGAAGTCACGCAATCGACGAGCTTCCGCATATCGATGAGCACTTCCCGAACCTGGGGTCGCTCCGCCAATACTTCGACGGTGGCTTGGACGAGTTTGTCCACATCGTCATCCCCCAAGGGTGCACACAACTCGATATGCAGTCGCTTGAACGACGGGCTGTGAAATTGAAAAAGATGGCTCAACTCGGGCGACATAGAGAAATCCGCGCAAAGCGCCCTCGCTCGGAGGAAACATCCTAACGACACTCCAAACAAAAACCAAGCTCGTCGTGCAGCAAAATTCAATAAAATCATCTGAGATTTGCGATTGAATCGTCAACAAATTGACAATGACGATGCGTCACGAAAACCTTTTGTCAGCTCTCGTGCGTCGCCTCGAATGCACGTGAATGCACATTTAGACAACGCACGCGCCGAGCTTCCTTGGGGTTGCAATGACGCAATCGCGGCATAGCAGCCCGTTGATTTATTGAAGAGGCCAATGTAGGGGCGCGATTTATCGCGCCCTTGGAAGGCGTTTCGAAGAGGGCGCGATAAATCGCGCCCCTACACGTGCATAATTCAACAGGCTGATAGGGACCTCGCCGAGTCCTCTGGTGTGCACCGAGCACTTCTCCGAATCGCCGTTGCGCCGAATCGTAACGAAATGGGTTGGCTTCGTTTCTCATTCACGCTATCGACGATCCGGTCACGCGAGAGGCACGCCATGGAAGCTCGAAAATCATCAGGCAAAACGCGAAAATCTACGACCAAGTCTTCGGCCGGGACAAATACCAAAGCCACCCCCGTAAAACTACTTTCCGGCGGCAATCCGCAAATTGCCAAAGCCGACGGTGATGCTCCGGTCCAAGCCTACTTCGATGCCTTGCCGGGTTGGAAAAGCGATCGCGGTCGAAAAATCGATGCATTGATCATAAAAGCCGTGCCGCACGTGCGTAAAGCCGTGAAATGGAATTCACCGTTTTACGGAGTCGAAGGTCACGGCTGGTTCGTGTCGATGCACGCCTTTGCGAAATATCTCAAAGTAGCGTTTTTCCGGGGCACAGCATTGCAACCGATGCCGCCGGGTATCAGCAAAACCGAAGGAACTCGTTACCTCGATATTTACGAAAATGACGCCCTCGACGAGGCGCAACTGATCTCCTGGTTCAAACAAGCATCGGAGATTCCGGGGTGGATTCCGTAATCGCCAAACCAGGCTATTTCTTTTTCTTCCCCAATCGATTGAGCGCCGCAGCGGCCTGGACGAGCTCCTTCAATGCCTGCTCGTTGATCGTCTCGCCTTCATGAATATCGATGGCTCGACGCGTATTGCCCTCGAGGCTCGAATTGAAGAGGCCTGCGGGATCTTCCAAGGATGCGCCTTTGGCAAACGTCATCTTTACGGCGGCCTTGTAGGTCTCGCCGGTGCAAATGATGCCGTCGGCGGACCATACCGGTACGCCGCGCCATTTCACTTCCTCGACGACATCGGGAACAGCTTCTTTGATCAGCTTGCGGACGTGCGCCAAGGTTTTACCGCGCCAATCGCCGAGTTCTTTGATCTTGGCATCGATTTGCCGCGAAGGAGATTCATCTGCGGCGACTTCTTTGGACGTTGCCGTCGTCGTCTTTTTCATGGTGCGCGTGACTCGATTCGCCCTTGGGTTTTACCCGACGTAACGCCCCGATAACTCGGACAGCGCGCGTTGTCCAGGCGCACGGCAAACGGTGCGAACACGAGCGAACAAAACACGACAGCCCCGAAGGTTTTCTTCGAGGCTGTTTGGCTTTGCTGAACTTTGGCTCCAGCTGCTGGACTCGAACCAGCGACCCGGCGGTTAACAGCCGCCTGCTCTACCGACTGAGCTAAGCTGGAATGCGTCGGAAGCGGAGCGCGAGAATAGTCACCGCCAATCGCAGGTCAAGAACTTTTTTGCGTCGGGCCGTCCGCTCTGCAAAAAAGCGGCGGTGCAAGACGTAGCGACAGCGAAAGACCCCGGCGCGACCCCCTCACTGCCCGAGAAGAACCCTGGAGACTCGACTGCAAAGTCCGCAGGTCGCGGGGGATTGGCCATCGCGATCGCGAAAGTGTCGTTCATCATCTTCGGTTTTGCGCAACAGCTCATCCTGGAACGACTGCTCGGACAAGCGGGCTACGGCCAGATCTCCCGCGTGCTCGCCATCGTCGGCGTGCTCAACAACGTCGTTGTGGGAACGGCGATTCAAGGTGTTTCGCGCTCGGTTTCTTCGGTGCCGGAAGACCAGGCCGCATCGGCGTTTGCCCGCACGTTGCGCGTGCATGTCGTCATCGCCGTCGTGTTGTCGATCGGGTTTGCCCTCGCTGCGGGTGCCATCGCCGAAGGCGTTGGAGCAGCTCACGTCACGACGCCCCTACGGTTTGTCGCGGCGGTTGTGCTCCTGTACGGCGTGTACGCGCCGCTCGTGGGATCGCTCAACGGGCGGCGCAAGTTCCTCGATCAAGCGGGCCTCGACATCACCTACGGCCTGACACGAACGATCGGCATGGCCATCGGCGCCGTCGTGGTCATGCGCATGGGAGGTAGCGGAACGTTTGGCGCGGCACTCGGGTTCGTCGGGGCCGCACTGTTCATCGTGCCCGTGGCGCTCACGAGATCCGGCATCGGCAAGATGGGATCGTCCGGACCAACCACGTCGGATTACCTCACGTTCTTGGGGCCTTTGGCGCTGGGTCAGTTCTCGCTGAACCTTCTGTTGCAAACGGACTTCATGATGCTCAGTCGGTTTGTCGGCGAAGCGGCGAAGCAGTTGGGTCTCGGCATGGCGGCGATGGACGAGCTGACGGGGACGTACCGTGGCGTGCAGTTGTTCTCGTTCCTGCCTTATCAACTTCTGATGTCGGTCAGTTTCGTCTTGTTTCCGATGCTCGCGCGGGCACGTTCCGAGAAAAACCAGGCCGACGTGACGGCGTACACGCGCGCCGGCGTGCGCATCGCGCTCGTGCTCACGGGACTCATCTCGGGAACGATTTCGTCGCTCGCGCCGCACGTACTTCGGTTTGCATACAAATCAAATGCGATCTGGGAACAAGGTGGTCCGGTGTTGCGCATCTTGGCGCTCGGCATGGGATCGTTTGCGCTTTTGGGCATCACGTCGACGGCGCTCACGAGTCTCGGACGAGAACGAACATCGGCGGCGCTCACGGCGATCGCCGTGGTGCTGGTGGGTACGGGGTGTTGGTTTGTCGCATCGGATGCACCGTTTGGTCAGGAGATGATGTTGCGCACGGCCATGTCGACGTCGATCGCGTTGACGGTGTGTGCGGTCGCTGCGGCGTTCATTCTTCGACGTGAAGCGGGCGGGTTCGTATCGCCCCTTTCGCTCGTGCGGGTGCTCGTCGGGGTTGTCGTGACTGTGGTCGTCGGTGCGCAGATGCCGTGGTTCAGCAAGCCGGCAGTGCTCATCCAAGGCGTCGTGATGGCTCTGCTTTACGTCGTTGTCCTGGTCGTGACGGGCGAACTTGGAAAACAAGATCTCCGTCTGGTGAAAAAGGTGCTTGGCAAAGCGTAAAACGAGGTAAATGGGCACGCGAAAGCGGCACGGGCCAAGCGCTGTGGCATATCTCGCCGCCTCGAACGCACCATTGAACCTTTGACCTCATACGGAAACGAAAGATCACCGTGGCCCATCAGTTCATTTTCACCATGCAAGATGTCCGCAAGGTCCATCCTCCGAACAAGGAGGTGCTCAAGGGCCTGTGGCTTTCATTTTACCCGGGCGCGAAGATCGGCGTACTCGGACACAACGGCGCGGGCAAAAGCACGCTTTTGCGCATCATGGCCGGCGTCGACAAAGACATCATCGGTGAGGCCAAAGCGGCCGACGGAACGCGCGTAGGTTTCTTGCAGCAAGAGCCGCGACTCGATGCGGGAAAAACCGTTCTCGAGAACGTCGAAGCGGCCGTCAAGGATACGCGCAAGCTGCTGACGCGCTTCGAAGAGATCGGCATGTTGCTCGGCGAATCACCGGACAACATGGAGGAACTGCTGGAGGAGTACGCGGTTCTTCAGGACAAAATCGAAGCGAGCGGTGGATGGGAACTCGATCGCATGCTCGAGCGAGCGATGGACGCGTTGCGTTTGCCTCCGGCGGAAGCGGAAGTGGACAAACTCTCCGGCGGTGAACGACGTCGAGTCGCGCTATGCCGTCTTTTGCTGGAGAAGCCGGACCTGTTGCTCCTGGACGAACCCACCAACCACCTCGACGCGGAGAGTGTTGCGTGGCTCGAGAGGTTCCTCGCCGAGTACGCCGGGACGGTCGTTGCGGTGACGCACGACAGGTACTTCCTGGACAACGTGGCCGGTTGGATCCTCGAGCTCGATCGCGGCAACGGGTATCCGTACGAAGGGAATTATTCGGGTTGGCTCGAGCAGAAGAAGAAGCGTCTCGAGCTGGAGAAGAAGGAAGATTCGTCGCGCAAGAAGACGCTCGAACGGGAGCTCGAGTGGGTGCGGATGAATCCGCGAGCGCGGCAAGCGAAGAGCAAGGCGCGTCTTGCGGCGTATGAGACGTTGCTCGCGGAGGATCAGAAAGCGAAGGACTACGAGCCGTCGAAGATTCACATTCCGGCGGGTGCACGTCTTGGCAACATCGTCGTCGAGGCGGATCATTTGTCGAAGGCGTTCGGCGACAAACTGCTCATCGACGACTTGTCGTTCTCGCTTCCGCGTGGCGGCATCGTGGGTGTGATTGGTCCGAACGGCGCTGGAAAAACGACGCTCTTCAAGATGATCATGGGCCTGGAAAAACCCGACAAGGGCACCATGCGCATCGGCGAATCGGTCGAGCTTGCGTATGTGGATCAGAGTCGCGATGCTTTGGATCCAAACAAAAATGTCTGGCAAGAGATTTCGGGTGGCGAACCGACGCTCATGGTGGGCAAGCGCGAAGTGAACTCGCGCGCGTACGTATCGAGCTTCAACTTTCAGGGTCCGGATCAGCAGAAGAAGGTTGGAGATTTGTCGGGTGGTGAGCGCAATCGTTTGCACTTGGCGAAGCTTTTGCGACGCGGAGGAAACGTGTTGCTGCTCGACGAACCCACGAACGACTTGGACGTGGACACGTTGCGCTCGCTCGAGGAGGCGTTGCTGGAGTTTGCGGGATGTGCGGTGGTGATCAGCCACGATCGTTGGTTCTTGGATCGGATTGCTACGCACATTTTGGCGTTCGAGGGAGACAGCAAGGTGGTGTGGTTCGAGGGGAACTACGAGGATTACGAAGCGGACTTGAAGCGGCGCAAGGGAGCGGACGCGAACGAGCCGCACCGGATCAAGTATCGTCGGCTGACCTGATTTAGGTTGGCGAGAAAAACACCCAATTCAACGGACTTGCTCCCAATCTCATCTTCGGGGGGTTTGGGGGGCGGAGCCGTCGGCGCTGTCTTTTTTGGCCCTTGGGCCAAAAAAGAGTAGTGAAGCCGCCGGCGAAGCCCCCCATCGAAAACCAGGCTCTTCGCGGAGCGCGCTTGTGAGCGCGCGGAGCGAACGTTCAATTCAACGCGTGCGTTTTCAATTCCCCCGGCACCCAATTCAACGCGTGCGTTTTCAATTCCCCCTGGCACCCAATTCAACGCGTGCGTTTTCACTTCCCCCGGCCCCCAATTCAACGGACTTGCTCCCAATCTCATCTTCGGGGGTTTGACAGGGTGGTTGCATTTGGCAAACAGACTGCGTATCGTGGCTGTTATGGCCGCCACGACACCACTTCATCGTTTGTGCCTTGAATCATGGGAATTGATCCAGACATTTCGAGGATCCACGATTCCGCGCGAAGGGGAAACGGTGCGTTTGGAGCGTGAAGGGCAGGAAACGACGTACGTGGTAACTCGCGTACGTTACAAGCTCGATGCCTCGGGCGAGATGCTCGCGACGGTGTTTGTGAAACCGAGCTCGTGAATTAATGCGTTTTCACTCCGGATCGCACACTCCGTCGCAGGTATTCGTAATCATCCCGTTCGGCTGAAAAAACGCATTGAGTTGCGCCTTGATCTTCGCATTGCGCCGAACTTCTTCGTGGACTTCCGGCGTTTGATCCGGCGGGGGCAGTTTACAATAAACACCGGGCAATTCGGCGAGCTTGTAGTCGACGAAAAGCAACGCGCTGTCGGTGGGACCCGCAATCGAATCGATTCCCCACACGGGCGCCGATGCACCTTCCAGCATTTTGATCCCCGCAGCTCGAGCGACCAAATGCGTCGATAGATTGTTCACCAAATGGTCCCCGATCGCATTCTGCATGAGAATATGCTTCGTGGCCGTGTGATTCGGGAACGGATTGGTCAACAAATGCGGCGCGTAGGTGATTGGATCCACACGATCCCAGCGATTTTGACTCATCATGATCAGTTTGGACATGGTCAATGCGCTTTGCAGCGGAGCTTTGAGCAACGCAACGAATGGTACGAAACTCCCGGATCGTCCCATATTGAGCGAATAAGGGCCTCCTCCGACGCCCAAAGCGCCCCTATCGAGAATGGGGTTGAGCGACAACATCGTTACGCCGAAAATGGCGCCTTGGCTGATGCCGTAATAATAGAGCTTGTTTGGATCGTACAGCGATTTTCCGAATCGTTGCAGCTCGGGTAATGCCGCAATGGGACCTTTGAGCGCGTACGACAAGGCGATGAAGTTGACGATGCCTTGGTGCAAGCGATCGACGAAATCGAACATACGGCTTTGATCCGAGAGCCCTTTTTCGATGACCGTATTGCGATCCTGTTCGGTCATGCCCCACCAATCGACAGCGGCGGCGATGTATTTGTCTTGATTGGTGTAGCCGCGCATGAAGCCGTAATTGATTTCCTCTTGCAGCCCAAATGCCCCGTGCCCGTATTCGAGGATGCGCATGGGCTCGAAATTCGCATCGACCGGATTGGCGCTATGGGGGACTTGAAGCGTGAATGGCACTTCCACTTCGCCATTTTGCTTGATGTGACCTCCGGCGTCCCGCGTGAGTTTCGCGCCGAGTTTGTCGCTTTCGAGGTACAGCGGCACGGTGATGGTGCCTTCGATTCGCAGCCAAATGTTGTCATTCTCCGCGACGGTATTTTCAATGGCTTTCGTCACCGTCACTTTCGGCGGCGCAGCTTCGAGCTTCGCAATCACGTCGTCGCTCATGAAGAGCAAATCACGCGTGAGCATTTCTTCACTGCCCGTCGTGAAATCCCAGGCCAATTGAAGTTTGTCCCGACTCACGCCAAGAGCCTCGAGCGCAGGGAAAACATCTTTTTCATAACGCTGAGCGATCGGATCGAGCACGGCATCGCCTGCGGTTTTCTTGTCCCGAATACGGGCAAACCCCTGAGGAGCCGGAGCCAACAGCCCGGACGAACCATCTTCGTTGGCTGAAAATAACCCCTGGAGCGCGACGACGTAACGCTTTTTGTAATCGAGTTTCGAAAATGGCCGAACGATGAATGCCCGTTCGGAAAGATTATCCGCATTCAGATCGACTTCGCCCCAAGCGGGCACGGCTTTGCCTGTTTCGGTATCGATGAGTAAAACTTTGCTGTCGGGCTTTTGGCTCGCCGCAGGATCGTCCGAATGAAACACGACGCCTTCCGCGGTCACGCCGGTCGAGAAAAACGCCATGATGGGTTGATGCGTGGAAAAACCATCGATGGGATTGTCAGCCGTAACATCAAAGGGAACTTCATTGGCGGTCTTGGGTTTGGCGGCCTCGGTCAATACGACGCGTTTACCGGAAGGCATTGCCGCATCGTCGACGAGAAAATAATCGGACGGGTACGGAAGCAGGCAATCGTGGTCGAATGCAATGGGATTGCACCCCTCGGGAATGTCGAGCGGCGCCGGCGATTGGGTTTCGTTGCCGCTGCAACCGAGAGACGACAGCGCGAGAAGCGATCCGAGAATGAAGGAAGAAAAGTAGTGGCGTTTGCCCATGATGTGATCCTCCGGAGAGGAAGACGTTATCATGCGGGCCGCACAAATTCAGCTCATCGCTGTGGAGATTTGGAGAATCGGGGGCCGAAGCCCCCGATCGTCATCCGTAACGACGCAATCAGGGGCAAGCCCATTCCGCGGTGCACTTGGTCGCGACGTCGGCGACACAGGCGGCGGTCCAAGAAGCGGCTCCGTTGACGCAACACGAAGGCCGCGAAGCGCAAATCGCAGCGACGCAGGCATTGCATTGCGTATTGAGTTGTGCGCCCGTCGTACACACGCTGTGCGCGCAGGTTTGCATGTTGACGCTGCACGACGTACCATTGCAATACGTCGGCACGCGGTCCCGACAAACCTCGCTCCAGCCTGTCGTGCAGCAGGAAGGTTTGACCGCACAAACGGCCGAAATGCAGGAACTGCATCCGTTCTGCAGAGGCGCTCCCAACGTGCAGATATCGTGCGCGCAGCAGGTTCCGGCGCCACAGGCCACGTCCGCAATGAGCGTACAACTGTTGTCCCACGTTTGCGAACAGCAGTTGGACCATTGGCCGCCGCCGAACGTACAAACAGCCGCGGCACAACCGTTTCCACAGCCGGAAGGCATCGCCACACCGGCCTGACAAACACTGTGCGGGCAGCAGCCGTTGTCGACGACGCCGTTGCAATCGTTGTCGATGTTGTCGCCGCAAACCTCGGTCACCGCGAAGTTCGACTGCGGGCATTGCAACGAGCCGTTCACACAGTGGAACGTTCCGTTGGCACACGGACCCACCTGACCGGGCACGGTGCAGTTACCGCCGCTGCCCGGATCACCGTCGTCGACGACGTTGTTGCAGTTGTCGTCGAGACCATTGCAGATTTCCATCGACGGATTCACGGTTTGCGGGCAGAGCAGCGTACCGTTTTGGCATTGCGATGTGCTTACTGCGCAAACACCGAATTTGCCGGGGACGGTGCACATCATGCCCGCCGTTCCTTCATCCGTCGCGCCGTTGCAATTGTCGTCGACGCCATTGCACGTTTCGTTCTTGGGCATCGTCGTTTGCTTGCACGTGATCATGCCGTTGGTGCAGCCGCTCGTCCCCAGCGCGCATGCCCCCTGCAAACCCGTCATACACGGTTGACCGCCGCCCGGATTGCCGTCGTCGATCATGCCGTTGCAATCGTTGTCCTTGGCGTCGCAAATCTCAGCCGTCGGCATGGTATTCGGTTCGCATTTGAGCGCCCCGGTCGTGCAATTGAGCGTTCCCATGGCGCAGACACCGGGCAGCATCGTATTGCACGAAACGCCACCGCCGGGATTGCCTTCGTCGGTCGTTCCATTGCAGTTGTTATCGACGCCGTCACAGACTTCGGGCATGGCCATACCCGGCACGCATGTCTGCGGGACGCCACCCGAACAAGCCTGCACGGTGACTTGACAGCCACCCACACCGCACGTCAATTCGCCGAGGTTATCGTCGATGAAAAAGTCGCAATCGTCATCGACACCATTGCACGTTTCGTCTTTGGGTTGTCCGGGCATACAAGGCGGAACCATTCCGTCCTTGCATCCGTCGACGGTCATCAAACAAGCGCCTGCGCCGCACGTGACCTTGGCGATATTCTCGTCGGTCATGCCGTCACAATCGTTGTCCTTGCCGTCGCACGCCTCCATGGCCGGCAATACTTCGTTTTCACAAGCGCCCCAAACGCCGTTGGTGCACGTCTGCATACCCGACTTGCATTCGCCGACGCCGACCATGCCATTGCCTCCCGAATAACACGGGCGCATTTCGCCGTCGGTCATACAGGGACAATTGATGTTGTCGTCGATTTGTCCGTCGCAATCTTCATCCGTTCCGTCGCACGTTTCGGGCATTTCAGCGCCGGGCGTACAGGTGGGAACCATTCCATCGACGCAACCGTCGACCATCATCGTACATGCGCCTTTGCCGCACGTAATCGGCGGGAAGTTTTCGTCGAGCTGCCCATTGCAGTTATCGTCGAGCTTATTGCAAACTTCGTCGATCGGTAAAACCTCGCCTTCGCAAGCGCCCCATTGACCACCGGCACATTTTTGCGTGCCGTTCTTGCAAACGCCGACGCCTTGGGTTCCGGCCGGTCCCGAGTAACATTGCTGCGAAGCACCGTCGGTGCATACCGTCACTCCGCCGCCTTGTCCTCCCTCGCCGCCTTTACCTCCACCTCCGCCGACTCCGCCGCCCGAACCACCTTGCCCCGTGGACGTCGTCGTCGTTGGGTCTCCACAACCAAGCGCGAGTGTCCCCAAGAGAACGGACAATGCAGCAATCATCGATGCGCGGATCGGTTTACGCATGGGAAATCTCCTCAACATTGAAGCTCGAATGTGCCTGTCGCTCGAGAGGCCGACGAAAGGGTCTCACGATTGACAGACCATGTAAAGGGGGGATCTACGGGAAGAACTTCGTTTTCGAGAAAAAGAACGCTCGGCGAGCAAGCTTCATTGGCAACGCCGAACAACGACGTCGTCGATGTTCCAGGAAGACATGAGCCACGAATCAAGGTCGACCTGAGTCTTGAACCCGAACCTGACCCGCATGCTCGCATTCTTGTAGGCGCTCAGATCATAAGTAAGGTTTGTCCAAGCCGTATCGAGAATGGTCTCCGATGCCGCGCCGGTCACGTAGACATGCGGTTCGCTCCAAATGGTAACCCAGGACGTACCATTGAAGACTTCAATCGAGTTGACCATCCACGCGTACCAATCCGAGTTCAACCAACGCCAATAATCGAGCATGTAGTTGCCCGCCGCGCTCGTATTGATGATGGGGCTCGTCAAGTAATAAAACCCGTGCGAAGCCGCGACGCTCGCGTTGCCGCCGATGACGACCCCCGCAACTTTGTTGTCGACCGAAGGCGAATGATCGGCGGACGGGTCGGGATTGCCTCCTTGATGGCCCGTCGAAGCCGTCGCGGAGCCGATTTGCCATTCCGTACCCAGGGTCCAACCATTCCAGTTGTTTCCCGCGGTGGCCGTAGCAAACGTCTCTTCATATACCGTGACCGGACCGCCACACGACAGCGCGCCATTGGTACACGTCACGACGCCATTGGCACACGGAGCAGCCAATCCGGTCGAACACGCCGCACCACCGCCGGGATTGCCATTGTCGACCGTGCCATTGCAATCATTATCGAGACCGTCGCAAATCTCGGCCGAAGGAGGCGTATTGGACACACAGACGAGCGTCCCGCCTTGGCATTGAAAGGTTCCTTGAGCGCACACGCCGGGTTGACCCGTCATGCACGCTCCACCACCACCCGGATTGCCTTCGTCCGCCGTGCCATTGCAATTGTTGTCGAGTCCGTCGCAAATCTCATTGCCGGATTGCTGGGTTTGAGTGCAAACGAGTGTTCCGTTCGAACACGTGCGCGTCCCCGCCGAACATACCCCGGGCAAACCCGTCGTACAAGCCGCTCCACCGCCGGGATTGCCCTCGTCAATGAAACCATTGCAATTGTTGTCTTTGTTGTCGCACGTCTCCGGGGAAGGCTGCATCGTTTGAACACAAACGAGCCCGCCGTTTTGGCATTGAAACGTTCCGGCCGAACAAACCCCGGGCAACGGAGTCGTGCACGAGCCACCACCGCCGGGATTGCCCTCGTCAATGAAGCCGTTGCAGTTGTTGTCCTTGTTGTCGCACGTTTCCGCCGAAGGTTGCAACGTTTGTACACAAACGAGCCCGCCGTTCTGGCATTGGAACGTTCCGGCCGAACAAACCCCCGGCAAGGGCGTCGTACATGAACCACCACTGCCTGGATTGCCTTCGTCGATCATGCCATTGCAATTGTCATCGAGACTATTGCAGATTTCAGTGGTTGGAAAAACCGTTTGCGTACAGGTGAGCACCCCGTTTTGGCAATTTTGTACGCCCTGAGCACAGGGGCCGACTTTCCCGGGAACGGCGCAACTTCCACCCGATTGCGGATTTCCTTCATCCGTCGCTCCATTGCAGTTGTTATCAAGGCCGTCGCAGACCTCCGGAGACGATTGCGTATTTTGGATGCAAACAATGCCGCCGTTCGTGCAATTCGTCGACCCCGCCGCGCAAACCCCGAGCTGCCCGGTGTTGCAGGCCATATTGCCCCCGGGATTGCCTTCGTCGGTCGCGCCGTTGCAGTTGTTGTCCTTGTTGTCGCAGGCCTCGGGCGACGCCATCGTCGTCGCATTACACACGAGCATGCCTCCCGTGCACGTCAATGTGCCCGCCGCGCAAACGCCGGGTTGACCCGTCATACACGCGCCGCCGCCCCCGGGATTGCTCTCGTCGACATTACCATTGCAATTGTTGTCGATTCCGTCGCAAACCTCGGACGTCGGCGTTCCGGGCGTACACGTTTGCATCATACCGCCCGCACAAGCTTGCACCGACACCTGACACGCGCCCACGCCGCACGTGGTCATGCCGAGCCCATCGTCGATGAAAAGATTGCAATCGTCGTCGATACCATTGCACGTTTCAGCTTGAGGTTGCCCCGGCGTACACGTTTGAGGCACGCCATTGACACACGCCGGAACCGAATTCAAACACGCCCCCGCCCCGCATGTCGTGTTGCCAAGGTTCTCGTCGACCGATCCGTCGCAGTCATTGTCGAGTTTGTCGCACGCTTCCATTGCGGGAACCACTTCGCCTTGACACGCGCCCCACGCCCCGCCCGTGCACGTCTGCATACCCGACTTGCATTCACCCACGCCGACGGTGCCATTGCCGCCCGAATAACACGACCGCTTTTCGCCTTCCGTCGGACAAGGACAATTGATCCCATTGTCGATTTCGCCGTCGCAATCTTCGTCCGTCCCGTCACACGTCTCGGCTTTCGGCATTCCGGGCACACACGCGGGGACCATACCGCCGGCGCATCCTTCCACCATCACCTGGCAGGCGCCTTTTCCACAGGTTTGGCTGGCAAAACCATCATCGACGCTGCCATTGCAATCTTCGTCGACACTGTTGCACGTCTCCATCCCGGGCAACACCTGCCCCATACAAGCGCCCCATTGCTGCGCATTGCATGTCGACGTGCCGGACTTGCATTGCCCGACATTTTCGGTCCCCATCGGTCCCGTATAACAAGGCTTGGTCTCGCCATCGACACACCCGGACGAACTTCCCCCCGAGCCGCCTTGCCCCGCACTGCCCGCGTCGCCCCCCGCTCCACCGCTGCCGGCCCGGCCCCCGGTCCCTCCAACGTCGGTTGGTATCGGCGATTCCGGTGAACAGCCAAAGCCGACGACTCCGACGACCACGGTCCATAAACCAGCAAAAGTCATCGAGCGGATGGAACTACGCATACCTCAATCTCCCGTGAAATATAAAGTTCAACGAAGGCCCTCGTGATTGTGCGCGAATGCTTGCACGAGCCGTTCGGCAAGTAAAGAAGGAAAAACAACACGGATTCGGCAAAGAAAGCAATCCTACTTGGCACGGGCAAACGGCACCCGCGCCACCCCCACCGAATCACTTGAAGCACCCAAGCTGCACGTCATGCTTGCACCCGCCGCGCAATCACTCGAAACTCGATCCATGAAACCCACTTCCACTTTGCTCCGCTCACGCTCAACCGGTTCGAACATCATGAAATACATCCGTAAGTCTTCAATCCTCGCGACAGGTTTGATCACCCTTCTTGCAATGGCCGGCGCTTGCGGCGATCCTCCCGTGATCCGCAACAACGGCAGCGCCGGTGCGGGCGGAAATGGCTCGGGAGGCGGCAACGAAGCCGGCGCTGGGGGTAATGGGACCCCCAACGATCCGTTGCCATTGCGTGTCGCCAATTGGAACGTTCACAACCTCGAGAATGACAAGGACGACAGCGGTGCACAGGGAGAAACCATCGTCACGCCGGCCGAATACGCGGCCCACCGAAAAGCCGTGGGCAAAGTGCTGAATCAAATCGACGCGGATATCCTGGTTCTCGTCGAAGTCGAAAACAAAGCGGTTCTCGACGATCTGAATCAAACCGAATTGGGCGGCAAATACTCCGCTTCGAGCCTCATCGATGGCAATGACTATCGCGGCGTGGACATCGGTGTTTTATCAAAATACCCAATCGATTCGGTTGTTTCTCATAAAGACGAGGGATTCCCTCTGAACGGTACGCAAGGCCCGAATTACTACTATTCGCGCGACTGCCCCGAGATCCACATTCGTTTCAACGGCCGTAACATGGTTTTTCTTGGAACGCATCTCAAAGCGAAGAGCAACGACGATCCGATCAAGCGTCTGGCGGAAGCGCAACACACCCGAGCCATCGCGGATAGCCTCGCCAAACAAGATCCCACCCGAGCCATTGCGATCCTGGGTGATTTCAACGATACGCCCGACTCTCCGCCGTACGTGGCCATCGTCGGCTCCGGCGCGTCGAAATACACCGACGCGACCCTCTCGATCGCCGCGGCGGATCGCTGGAGCTACAACTTCCAGGGCAAATTGGAGCTCATTGATTACCAATTCGTCAATACCATCCTGGCGCCCATGCTCGATGCCCAATCCGTGACGATCAAGCATTCGGCGGACGTGGACACCGCGAGCGACCATTCGCCCGTGATTGCAACGTATATGGTGAATTGATGGGAGGCGGGTCGGGGGCGATGACGCAATCGCCCCCGATGGCTCACGGACACACGCCGGCAATGATCTGCACGTCGTCGATGTTCCACGAGCCGCTTTGCACGGCTTGTTGAGATCCGACGTTGAATCCGAAACGAATGCGCATATTGGCATTCTTGTAATTCGAGATGTCGTACGTCACTTTGTTCCACGCCACATCATTCACCGCGAGCGCGCCATTTTGCCAAACCGTGTACCACGTCGCGCCGTTGTACACCTGCACGACGTGATTCATGTACGGCGCCAGATCGCTCTTGAGCCAGCGTTGGAAGGACAAGTAGAGCGCCGGGGCGTTCGCCGTATTGAATACGGGGCTCGTCAAGTAATAGTACGCATGCAAGGACGTGAGCGCACAACCGCCCACGTTCACGCCCGCCATGATGTTATCCGCCGACGAAGACGTATCTTGCGCCGGATCTCCGCATTGCGTCATGGCCGGCGGCGCCTTGATGTCCCATTCCGGATCGAGCGTCCAGCCGACGGGATTCGAGAAGTCTTCCTCGAGATACACCGCCGGACCACCCTGACAAACGAGTTTCCCCGTGATACAGGCGCGCGTCCCGCCGCAACCGCAAGCAACACCGGCCCCAGGATTGCCCTCGTCCACCTGACCGTCGCAATTGTCGTCGAGACCATTGCATTCTTCCGGCTGGCTCGACAAGTTCGGCTGGCATTGCAAAACGCCCATCAAGCATTGCGACGTTCCGGCCGCACACAGATCCGGCTTGCCCGTATCGCAAACGAGGTTTCCCCCGGGATTGTCCTCGTCGACCGTGCCATCGCAATCGTCATCGAGGCCGTTGCACTTTTCAGCCGACGAAGAAACGACCGGGAAACAATCGATCTTGCCGCCCTTGCATTGAAGCTGCCCGGCCGCGCACACCCCGAGATACCCCGTTCCGCAATCGAATCCGGTCCCCGGAATGTTGTTATCGACCGTCCCGTCGCAATCGTCGTCGATGTCATTGCAGCTTTCGAGCCCGGGCATCACGTTCGCAACGCACGTCTCGGCGCCCATCACGCAAGCCTTCTTGCCTACCTGACAAGGTCCGCTCTTGCCGGGAACGCTGCACGCTTTGCCATTGTCCGGGAACGTCTCGTCGACCTGCAAATTGCAGTTGTTGTCGATTCCGTCACAGACCTCGAGCGTCGGAGCGTTGGGAACACACGGATTGAGCACGCCCTTGTCGCACGTCAACACCTTGACCTGACAAGCGCCGACACCGCACGTCGTTTCACCCATGTCGTCGGCTTCGCCATTGCAATCGTCGTCGATCTGATTGCACAGCTCCTTCGACTTGGGTTTGACCTCGCCCACGCAAGGTCCCCATGTACCCGTCAGATCACACGTCTGCTGACCGGCGGAGCACGGCCCGACCCCATCGGTTCCATCAGGCCCCGAGTAACACTTCTGGGTTTGTCCTTCGGAACATGGACAGCCCTCGTCCACCACCTCGTCGCAATTGTTGTCCTTGCCGTCACAAACCTCGGTCGAAGGTGTACATACGGGTCCGCCCCCGCCCATTCCTCCGGCACCGGCAAGTCCACCGGTCCCACCGGCCCCACCTTCACCGCCGACGGAACTACCCCCCGTCGCCGACGGAGGAGGCTGGGGAGTGGCACAGCCAGTCGATTGAAACGAGTAAATGAAGCAACAGCCAAGCGCCAAGAGCGCGGCCGGAATCGTCGATCGCATCGGTCCTCCGAACACGAGCCCGACGCACGCGCGTCATGGCTCGAAGATTCCTCGCACATCATGCATGTTTCAGGATTTTTTCCCGGCGTAAAGCAAGACCGCACTTCACCCTGCCATCACCGCCACGACGCATGGCGCTAAGGTAAGCTTCCAAGCCCATGAACGAAGGGAGCGCAGCGACGAACCGACGCGCGACTCGGCCTCTACGCCGAGATCGCGGACGTGTTCTTGCGATCGCGCTCTGCGTCATCTTCGGAATCATCGGCGCAATCCCTCTCTCGCTCGGCGCTCTCGTACGCATGAGCCCCGTGCGCGCATGGGCCGCTCGCGAAACCGCAGCGCTCATTTCGCGCGAACTCGGTGTCGCAGCTCGTTACCGCGTGTCGATGCAAGCCTGGCCCCTCGCGATCGATCTCGAAGACGTCGTCGTCGACGCGGACGATGGCGGCGGACCGGTCGCGACCATCGAACGAATCGGCATCCGCCCGCGGCTTTTCTCGCTGATCAACGGCGAACTCGACGTCGGCGAAGTCGAAGTCCTCGGCCCTCGTCTGCGGTTTGTCGTGGCCAATGGCGAGCTCGCCAATCTGCACCCGCGCCTGCCCGCTACTCCGAAAAACGCCGAACCGTCAAAGCACGTCCCCTTCTCCGCTCTCACGATCACCGATGCTCGTATCGATGCGACGATCGAAAGCACGCACGTCGACACGCGCGAAGTCGACTTGGACGTAACCTCCGAAGAAGACGGCGTGTTCGAAATCGCCTTGCGGACAGGGATTTCGACGATTGCCCGGACGCACTCCATGCCGGGTCGACAAGACCGTGAAGACATGGTCGATGAAGATTCCTTGTGCCGACTCGATGCCCGCGTGCACCTCGATCGCGAAGGGATCACCGTCCGTCGCCTGACGCTTCGCGGTGCCGCAGATTTCGATCCGGACGCCGGGACAAACCCGGGATGTTCACTGCCGCGTGACGACGCCCGCGCCGTCGAGCTCGACCTGGGCGCATTCCGCGTCGACGTACCGCTCGCTGCGACCCCGACGAACCCCGCCGAAAAGCCGGAAACCAAGCCTCTTTCGAACTCCTTGATGCCCGTGCCCATGAACGGCCGATTGCACACGCGCGTGCCGCTTCCAATCCTGCACCGCTTCTTGGACACACCGTGGCTGACGGGCAGCGTGGGACTCGACGTCGAGATCCAACATGACACCAAGACGAAGCTGCCTCATCTGACCGGACGACTCGAAGCAACCGAACCCGGACGAGATGGTCGCGTCGTCGCCGATACGCTCGAGTCGGAGCTGTCGATCATCGACGACGTCGTGCGTTTGTCCAAGATGGAGGTCACGTGGGCAAACGGAGAAGCATCCATCGCGGATGCGAAGCTCGAACCGTTTGTCCAGGGCATGCCCCTCACCGCAGGTCCGGTCGACATTCGCCGGATGAACATCCAAGGCATCCTGCGCGAGCTGGGTGTGCATCCGCAGGCGTGGCTGACGTGGGACCTCGAAAAAGGACACTTCGAAAAGTTCTCGGGGACGCTGTCGCCCATCCATCTCGAAGGGCCGATGGAGTTTGCCACGAAGAACTTCGAGATCTTCGATCGACCTTGGACCGATCCGGCTCGCGGACACATGCTCGCGTTTGCTGAAGCGAGCCTACGCGGCAATTTCGAGGTTCATCCGAACGGAATCGTCATCGACGATGTCGTGCTCGAAAGCCAAAAATCTCAGGTTCGTGCACGCGTGGGTCTGCAATTCCGAAGCGTGCTCGACCTGCAAGTCTTCGAAGGTTCGCACATCGATTTGTCCGAACTTTCGCCATTGAAGAACGTGCCGTGGAGCGGCGTCGCGGAGCTGTCGGCGATCGGCCGGGGACCTTTCTCCCATCCCAAGCTCGAAGCCGATTTGAAAATTTCGGACTTCCACTTTTCGATCTTCTCGTTTGGCGATGTGGAACATGCGCGAGCGTTTTTCGAGCCGTTCGATCTGCACGTCGTCGATGCGCATTTGCGCAAAGGTGAGAGCCGAGTGGCCGTGCCGAACATGCATGTCGACTTCGACGCGATCCCCGGAATCATCGCCGATGCCGACATCGACACACGCGCCGCGCCGCATCTGTGGCTGCATGATTTCTACGACATCGTCGGGCTGGGCGCGGATCCACGTTTCGCCGACATCGATGCCAATGCCGCCGGTACGGCTCGTTTGCGTTACGTGGTGGGCGGGCCGGAAGACCTCTGCACGAGCGGTCGGTTGCGCGTCAAAACGAAGATGCATCTCGAACACGTCGGTTTGTACGGCGAGCAGTTCGACGATGGCGAACTCGATACGGATCTCGATTGGGAAGACATGGAAGCGTCGGCCGCAGGCATGCGTCTCGACGTTCACGCGGCCTCCGTGCGCAAAGGCGCCGGTACGGTGCTGGCCAGCGCCACGGTTCGTCCGGGCGGAAAAGTGACGGGCCAAGCGATCGCGACGTCGATTCCGATTGATCGTGTCGATGCGTTGGGTCGCTGGGGCAAACCCTTCGACGGTTCGATCTCCGCCGTCGCGGACATCTCGGGAACCGTCAGCCAAATCGAAGCCCGCGCCGATATTCGCATGACCCCGATTCGGATCGGAGCCGCGTCTCTGCCCGCTTCGCAGATGGACATGACGATGACGGCCGAAGGTTCGTCCGCCAAAACCATCGGCTGGACACGCTGCAAGAATCCTCGTTCGGCGCCGTTCGATCGCGCCGAGTTCGATCGCGACCTTCCGTCGGGCAATTTCCGCGTGACCGGTCAAGTCGCCGGAGGCCAAATCAGGCTCGATGACGTGCGCATGACGCGTCAGAAGCACAAGGTCGTGTCGGGAAAAATCACGACCCACGGGCTCGATCTCGGAGCCCTCGCCAACTTGATTCCGGGCGTTGCCTTCAGCTCGACACCTCCCTCGGGCAAACTCGACGCCACGTTTGACATTGCCAAACTCCCCTTCGACGATCTGGCCAAGTCACGCGTGACGATGGCCGTGACGGGCCTGGAGCTCGAACGAGGTGGACGTCGTGTCGGCTTGATGAGCACTCCGGGGCCGATCCTCGTCGACAACGACACGTTGACGCTGCCCAAGATCGCGCTCTCGATCGACGCGGCCGCCGGCATCACCGCCCCGATCACGATCGACGGAAGTGTGTCGCGCCTGGTGACGGCGCCGGATTTCGATTTGGACTTGCAGATCGGTTCTCTCGATCTGTCGCGTTTGTCCTCGGGCATTCCGTCCATTCATCGAGCCCGAGGGTCTGTCGAAGGAAACCTGCGCATCAAAGGCCCGGCTTCGGCGTTGCGTTACGGAGGCTCGGCGCGGCTTCGTCGAGGCGAACTGACGTTGCGAGGTTTTCCCGTTTCGCTCGACGACGCGGAGCTCGACATCGCCATCACGAGCAGCGAAGCGCGTATCTTGCGCGGGTCCGCACGTGCGGGCGGCGGCGAGATGAGCGTCACGGGGCGCATGCCGATCCGTGGATTCGAACTCGGCAAGGCCGAAGCATCCATCACGTTGCGCGGGGTCAAAGTGCCGATCGCCGACGGCATCAACATGACGACGGACGGAGATCTCGAAGCGTCGTTCAAGCCGTCGATTGGTCAAGACGAACCCGAAGGGAAAAACCTTCCGGAGGTCAAAGGCACCTTGACCATGACGTCGTTCCTTTACTCACGTCCCATCGGTCTGAGCCTCGATCTGAATCAGCTCGATCAGCTCGCCCGTGGTTCCACTCGGACGAACGTGTCCACGTACGATCCGAAGAACGACACATTTCGTTTCGACGTGAACGTTCTCGCGCAACGACCGCTGCGTTTGCAGAACAACCTCGTCGACATGCAGCTCGACATCGCGCCTCCGGGGTTGGCGTTCTCCGGGACGAACCAACGTTACGGCGCTCGCGGTTTGTTGCGAATTCTTCCGGACTCGAAGCTTCGTTTGCGCAGCAGCGAATTCATCGTGCGCGAAGGTTTGGTTCGTTTCGACGATCCCATGCGTTTGGCGCCGAAGGTGGACGTTCGAGCGCAAACGGAATACCGGCGTTACGCATCGACAGCCGCAACGCCGGGTGCCGCGGATACAAGCTCGACGGCGGCGGCGACGGCGAGCATGGGCCAGCAATGGCGCATCAATTTGTATGCGCACGGCGACGAGGAAAACCTGAAGCTGGACCTGACGAGTGATCCGTCGCTCAGCCAAGAGGACATCGTGCTTCTGTTGACGATGGGTTTGACCCGGGCGGAGATGGATCGAGGTTTGGCTTCGCAGATTGGTGAAACCGTGGGTTTGGAAGCGCTCGCGGCCCTCACGGGTGCGGACAAAGCGGTGAAGACGATCGTGCCGATCATCGACGAGTTCCGGTTTGGCACGGCGTACTCGTCACGTACGGGACGAACCGAGCCGACGGTAACCTTGGGCAAACGCATCACGGACGAAGTGCGCGCGACGGTCACGACGGGCATCACGGAGAACCGCGAGGTGCGTTCGAGCATCGAGTGGCGTCTTGGTCGACGCATGATTTTGCAAGGCGCGTACGACAACACGAACGACGTTTCCAGCTCGCCGCTCGGAAACCTCGGCGCCGACTTGCGCTGGCGGATCGAGTTCGAGTGATTGGTGTTGAAACGAATTTCTTGGAGGGCGTCTATCGGGCGTTACGAGCGAATTGGGGCCAGGGAAGCCGATACGAAGCGTACGTAGGTACGCTGAGTGAGGCTGACCGAAGCACCGATTCGCGCAGTAGCCTGATAGACGCACTCCTACGAAACCAAATCATCCAGCGCGGCGCGGACGGGCGTGAAACTTTGCTCCCGACCCGGCATCCAGCGCTTGAGCCCCTCGATTTCGAGCAACCGGCGATGTTTCGGATTCGCGAAGTTCATCTCGAGCAGCACCTTGCGAAACGCCTCGATCTTGTCGACGGGTTGCGAAGGCAGAGCGTCGAAGATGCGCAGATCGAACGTGGGCGTCGTCCACAGAACATCGATGAGGCGCAGATCGATCCGTCCCGCAGCTTGCTCGGCTTGCCACACCAAGCTTCCAACGACGCCCGCTTGCGCACGTCCTTCATGGATGGCCGCGAGCACATCGAGCTCACTCTGTTGCGTATCGCCGTGCTTGCCGACATCGCTGTCGAACGGCATCAACTTGACTTGGCTCAGATCGACGCCGGCTTGTTTCAAGTAGTAGAGGGGCATGATGCGCGCTTGAGCGGAATCACGCGATCCGACGGCGAGCGACTTGCCGTGCAGATCCGACAATTTTTTCACTATGATCTCGCGACGAATCAGAATCTTCGCGCACGCATCCCGATCCCGATCGCGCATCGCGACACCGATCACTTTGCCGTCGGTGCGTCGTTTGGCGCGGACGTGCGAGAGGCACGAGTTCCACGAGATGTCGATGTGCCCGTGCAGGAGGGCCTCGAGTTGCCGCTCGTAATTGGAGAACAGCGCGAAGTCGATGACCAGGCCGTGGCCTTGGAAATGCTCGCGCATTCCTTCCCAAAACGTGACGACCTTCGGGTCGTACGCGACGGCTCCAATCAGCAATGTCGAATCAGCCATGCCGTACCTGTTTGGCGAGCATCCGGCGCGGACGGTAGCATCGGGACGGGCACCGACCCAAGGGTCGATCGCCACGATCACTCCGTGTCCGACGCGCGTTCTTCACGCCTGACTTTTTCCTCGGTCGCTCATCGCACGTTGGGCGCGCTGTGCCTAGTCGCTTATGCAGTGATCTCGTCGCCCGCCGCGGCTCAATCCGCCGGTGAACAAGCGATCACCGCCGGCGAAGAACCTCAAGCAGCGCTGGCGATCCCGGAAATCAGCCCGGCCCCGGATGTCACGGCGCTCGTGGGCAAACCCATTCGCCGCGTCGACGTCGTCACCTCCGGCACTCGATTTCGCGCCACCGCGCGCATCGAAAGCGTTCGTCCTGGAGAACCTTTCGGCCCCGAAGTATCCCGACGCATCATGCGTGAACTTGGGAAAACTCCCGATTTTGCGCGTATTTCCGTGGAAGTCTTCGGCGAAGGCGACGGCGTCGTCCTCCGAGCCCACGTTCTGCCGCGACGCATCGTTTCCGCCATCCTTCTCGCCGGAGCAACCCTCGATCGCTCCGCAACGCTCGACGCGGCTCGAGTTCGCGACGGCAGCGAGATCACCGAACCGGCCCTCGGCGAAATCACCGAACGCGTGCGTCGTTATTACGCGGATCACGGTCATCCCAAGGCCAAAGTCACCGCGGAAGTCTCCGATACCGATGTCCCCGGACATGTCGTCTTGCGTATCGACATCGAGCCCGGCGTTCCCCGAACCATCGCCCGCCGTGTTTTTCAAGTCAAACAGCTGATGCTGCGTGAAGTGGGCGACCTGCCGAGCAAGTACCGCTTGGGTGTGGGCGCTCGTATCGACGAACCTCTGCTCGAAGAAGCCGATCGGGACTTGGCCGAAACGCTCCGGGAAAACGGCTTCTTACGTGCCGTGGTCGAACACGAAATTCGTGAAACCGGCAGCGGAAGCATGCTGTACGTGCGCATTGATCCGGGTCCGCGCATCGTTCCGGTTTTCGAGGGAAATCACGCCATCGACAGCGTCGAATTGGCCCTCACGATCACGCAGGTGAAGGGTTTGGATCTCAAGACCCAGGACCTGATCGACAAACTTCAGCGGTTTTACGCCGAGCGAGGATTTCTCGACGCGACGATCAAAGCCGAAGAACGCGGCGGTCCCGACGATCCCGTCCATCACGTCGTCTTGACGGTCGACGAAGGAGTACGCGTCAAGGTCGCGAAACGCGTGTTTCCGTGTTTGCCCAAGTCTTGGAGCACCGAACAAGTCATTCGGGAGATCGACAGCTTCCTCGTCGAAGATTTGCCCGGTGAAAAAGGGTTTGCCCTGCGCGATCCCAACGCCGCGTTGTCCTTGTTCACGCAACCCTCGGCCAGTCGTCCCGTCGCCAAACCGATCGATCTGAATCCGACGATGACATTCGCGCCGGAGACCTACGATCGCGCGTTGAAGCACTTGCGCGATCTCGCCTTCAGCAAGGGTTATCTGCACGCCGAGATCGGTCCGGTCTCCATCGATCGTGCGGCTTGTGATCCTCGTTCACGCGCCGGTGAATGCATCCCGCTGGCCGTTGCGCATGTCGAGCCGCGTTGTTCGCTCGACGAAACCGGACTGCCCATCCCCGAGCCCGATCCACCCACCTCCGCGACCTGCCGTCCGGATCCGCTGAAACACATCGAATGCGCCCGCGACATCACGCTGCGCATTCCGATGCACCTTGGACCTCAAACGATTCTGTACGACGCGGGGTTCGACGGCAGTCGAGTGTTTTCCGAGAAGCAACTCTTCGAGCTCACGCAGCTCGAACTGGGCAAACCCTTGTCGACCATCGCGCTCGAAGCGGCCCGTTTGCGTCTGCTCGATGCGTATCGAAATCGCGGCTACGCGTACGCCGAGGTCGCGGCAAAGATCGAATCGTCTCCCGACAGCACCCGCGCCCGAGCACGGTTTGCCGTGACCGAACGCGATCAAGTCATCGTCGGAGGGTTTGTCGTTCGCGGCGCAGCGCGCACGAGCCAAGAACTCATCCTTCGTCGCCTCACGCTCTCCGCAGGCAGTCCGTACGTCGAACGAGAGGCCCGAACGAGCGAACAACGCATCGGCGCCCTTGGTCCCTTCTCCAGCGTTTCCGTGGGTCTCGAGGATCCCGAGGTGCCGCAAAAACAGAAGCGCGTCGTCGTCACGGTGACGGAGCAAGTCAGTCAATACCTCGATCCACGCGTAGGTTTTTCCACGGGTGAA
>WBZU01000282.1_pt1 | contig 46620 bp, 59 predicted proteins | sample 5204311 | NCBI WGS metagenome assembly WBZU01 (sample SAMN12344359, study PRJNA552823) | activated sludge metagenome | biome: Activated sludge suspended growth; feature: Nitrification reactor; material: Wastewater; isolation source: activated sludge from nitrification reactor of wastewater...
AGACTAGTGGCGCGCTTGGCGCCTTCGATCTCGGTTACGACGACTACAGCCCGGAGTTAGGTCTCAATGCTCCGACCAGTGGATTCTTCTCGCCTGACTTCAACGCTGGGTCACTCTACCCCGTGCTGAACCAGAGCTTCTCTACGACCGCGCCAGAAGACTCGCTCATGACCAGTCTCACGAAGCCGCTGCGTCAGGCTTGGGATAAGAATCCGTGGGGTGTCATCTTGCCCCTCGGCATGGGGGCGCTCGGTCTCTACTCTGGTATCCAGCAAAACAAGCTCCAACGCCAGGCCTACGAGGACCAGAAGAAGGCGATCAAAGAAGCACAGCAAAAGCAGGGCGAGATTGACAAGCCGATCGTCTATACGCCCAACGTCACTGACAATGTTGTGAACGGTCAGCCAAGCGTACTGCGGACGCTGTCACCCTATGGTGGCAATTACTCACGGTATGGTCGCGGCAATGACGCGCGAGAGCATGAGTTTGTCAAGAACAAGGTCGACTTCTCCGACGTACTGACTGGCAAGTATGCAGCCGGCGGTCCCACTCCGTGTGCCTGCCAGGCTAAAGGTGGTCCACTGCGACAGTTGTCACGTGGTATCGACGGCCCTGGCGGTGGTCAGGATGACATGGTGCCAGGAGCGTTGTCGCCGGGAGAGTATGTGCTCGACGCTGACGTCGTCGCGGCCCTTGGCGACGGCAATACGAAAGAAGGCGTGCGCAAGCTCGATGACTTTCGCAAGCGCGTGCGGCTCCACAAACGAGCTGCCCCGGCCAACAAGATTCCGCCCAAGGCCAAGGCGGTTGACCAATACATGAAGAAGGGGGCAAAGTGAGCGGGCTCAACTTTCTATTTGGTAGCAGTGTGCCGTCGTCGGTGACGACGTCTGCGAGTGGCACCAGCACAATCCCGGCCTGGTTACAAGACTTCACCAGGTCTCTGATGGTGAAGGCGACAGACATCGCCTCGCAGCCTTACACACCCTACAACGGTCCACGCCTGGCTGACGTCACTCCTCAGCAACAACAGGCCTGGCAACTCGTGCAAGACAACGTCGGCGTTAGTCGTGACTTCCAAAACCTTTCCAGAGACGCACTGGGTTACGGTTCTCAGGGTTTTAACCCGACTGAGTTTGCCAGGTTCATGAACCCATACACTAGCGGCGTGGTTGACGAGATCGGCCGTCTGGGAAACCGCAACTTCACAGAAAACATCCTCCCCAAGGTCAACGACGCTTTCACTGGGGCTGGGATGTTTGGTGGCTCGAGAAATATGCTCATGGCAGGACGAGCAGCCAGAGACGCGCAGTCTGACATCCTTGGCAAGCAGGCTGACTACCTCGCCTCTGGCTTCCAAAACCAGATGAATAACTACAATACTGCCAAGGGGACGTCGATCAATGCCGCCCAGGCTGCAGGTCCGCTTGCCCAGACAATGCAGACTCTGGGTTTGAATGATGCAAATGCCCTTGAGGCGGTGGGGCGGACGATTCAGGGTCAGAACCAACAGTCACTCGACCTCGCCTACAAAGATTTCATTAGCCAGAGAGACTACCCACTGAGCCAGCTCGCGATGCTGCAGGGAATTATCCAAGGGATGCCGATCAGTCAATCGAGTACAAACACCTCGTTCGGTTCACCATCACCAACCGCCAGCCCGCTCTCACAGGCGACATCGGCGGCACTCTCTGGTGCGGCGCTCTTGAGAATGTTTGGAGGCTGAACGTGGACATTACAAATCCGCTTGAGATGCTGACGATGGACGCGATTGACTCCCCTCCAGTCCAAGGAGCTGGAGCTGCACCACTCGCGCAGTTGGGGCAACCCAGTGCGGGACTCAACCAACTGCGTGAAGGCCTGCAACGTCGCGCTGGTACGCCTGACTACGAAATTCCAGAGAATGTCTGGGATGCTAGAGCGCTCAGTGGTGCAGCCGTAGCTGCTGGCCAACCTGCGTCTAACTTCTGGCAGTCACTCGCCGGCGCGATCAACCAATACAATAGCTCGAAGCTGGAGCAACACCTGTACCAACAACGAATGGCTGAGACACGACAGCAAAAGGCCTTCGATAACCTCACAAAGCTCGAGGACAAACAAAGTCGCAACGCTGCACGCGAGCGCTTGGCGATGGCTCGCCCGCTCAAACTGAAAGACGGTAGTTGGGCTACGTGGGATCCGACTACGAACCCACCGTCACTCAAACCATTGGTTGGGGCTGAGTCTGGCATCTTCGATGAGGTCTATGCCAAGTTTCTCAAGATCGCGACAGAGAACAAGATGCCGAACCCTGAGGACTGGGCGACAGATCAGGCGTGGTACTACGTCCGTCGGCGGCCGGTGAGTGGTGGCGAGCCAACGACGCCCGCGCCAGGCGCACCGGGAAGCCGCGAGACGCGCTCTGCGCCCGCGGGTGTTTCTGCGCCAGCCGCACCGTCCTCGAGCACGCCTAGCTCTCTCTCGCCAGCCGCGCAGCCAGCGGGCGCGCCTAGCTCTCCCTCGCCAGCCGCGGAGGCACCGAGAGCGCGGCTAGACTGGCAGGGAGACCCGCGCGAGGCCTTTCGCCAGGCAGCCGCGCTCACAGACCCGGCAGATCGCGCCGCGATGCTTCGCCTGGCGGCAGACCGCTGGCCAGAGCTGGCTGCTGAGCTGCGAGGAAAGGCTGCGTCGCCCACCCAGACTAAGCCGGCATCGGTCGAGTACCTCGACCAGCGGAAGGAGAAGCAGGAACAGAGCTACGGCACAGCGGAGGGCAAGGATCTCGTCGACGAGGCGCGGGCTCTGAAGTCTGCCTACGCGACGAATACCACGCTCCAAGCCCAGTTGACGCAACTCAAGCACGCCTTCAACTCCAACAAGAACATCGCAAGCGGTGAGCTGGCCCCGCTCGTCAGTACGACCAAGTCTTACTTGGAAGGGATCTTCGGCCGCAACGTGGTCGGCGACTCACCGACGTGGGAGAATATCATTGACTCGCTGTCGACTGATATGGCCTTGCACACGCGGACGAAAGACGGCACCAACCTCCTCCCCGGTGCAATCTCGAACTACGAAAACCAGCTCATGTTCAAGATGGTGCCGCAGATCAAAGACACCAAGAACGGCCGGCTCGCCAAGATCGACCTCATGATGGAGTTTTCAAAGACTAACATGCGACTCTCTGAGGAAGCTACGAAGTTTGCCAAAGCGCACGACAACAAACTCACACCTGAGTGGGAGGAGCGCAAACAACGCGTGATGCGTGAGGAGCGGGCCCGTCTGGCAGAGTTTGCTCGTGAGTTGGTGCAGCGATACAACACTACTGGAGTTAAGTGATGGCAAAGAACTACTCAACGCTGACAGACGAAGAGCTGGAAGCGATCGCCAATGAGGCCTTCAACGCCGTGCCACCCACCGCCACGCCCGCTGAGGCGGCGGCGATTGAGCAGCCAAGCCGTCAGGCAAGGCAAGAGTTGTCTGAGCGTAGCGCCGAGCCCTTCGAGTTGGGTGACGTCGCCCGTGGTTCCCGCTCTCGAGCCGGCGACCTGGGGATGGGTGCAGCACAACGTCTGGTTGGAGCGGCGGAGATGCTCGGCATTGAGGGCGCTCGCGAGTTGCGCCCCAAGCTCGACACTGTGCTCCGCAAGAAGTGGAAAGATGAAGAGCGGCTGCGTCGCCGCCCAGGCTTCACAGTTGGCCAGGGCGTCTCTGACTTCGCACTCGGGACCGTGCCTTACAGCGCAATGATGGCGCTAGGGGCGCCCGGCCTGGTAGCGGCGACCGCGGCGGGTGGCGGTGCGGGCTTCATCGAACCCACAATCGACAACGATCCACTCGACGTGCTCATCAATACCAGCAAAGGCGCAGGCAGTGCTGCGGCGCTCTATGGTGGACTCAACGCGGCGACGCGGCTAATAAACGGCCCGGGGCGTGGTGTGTCGCGTCCTGACTACGCGCACGGCCTCGACCAATACGCTCGTGAGCATGGTGTAAACCTTCGCCCAGGTGACGTTGAGCAGGCCGTCGACAGAGGCCACTCACTCCGCCGCATCGAAAATACTCTGGCGCAAAACCCGATGTCTGGTGAACCACACCGGCTTGATCTAGATGCCAGCGCCTTGCGGCAGTTTTTCACAGTCCCTACCGGCAAGCTCGACCTTGCCGGCAAACCGGTTACTGCGCACAGGTTTGCTGAAGACGTCAAACGAGCGGCTGAGTTGCGGCGCGCGCAGAACCAAGAGCTATGGGATGACTTCTACTCGGCCGCGAGCGCCAGTCCCGGTGAGTTGAGTCAGATCTGGGCGCCCAACTTCAAACTCGCGTTGCAACGGGCTGTCAACCGCTACCTCGCTCCCGAGACACCAGCTGCGACCCCAAAGACAATGAAGCAGCGACTGGCCACCCTTGGCATTCGCGACAACAAGGCTCGCGACGCCTTGGAAAAGATTCTCGAAGGTAACCGTCAAAAGTTCAGTTTCGACGAGCTGGAGGCGGCGCGCAAGGCGATTGGTACTATCTCACGTACCATGGGCAAGAGTCAGCAACCCTTCATGGACGACTTCGCTGACGCGCTCAAGAAATCTTACGGGGCAATCAAAGGCGACCTAGACAACTGGGGTCTCCTCCTTGAGCGGCGCGGGCAAGGAGACATCTATGGTCGCTACACAAAGGCACTCAATGACTACCGCGACAGCGTGATCGGACTCGAAGAGCACCCACTCGCCTCGAAGTTGCTCGACAAGTATAAACCACCCAGCTTTGAAGATGTGACGAGGTTGCTGACTGGCAGTGATCGCTCTGAGTTGGAAAGCCTGTACAAACTTTTGGATGAGCCAGGGCAGCGTACCCTCGGCCTCGCCACGAGCGCCAGGCGCCTGAGCCAACGCACCACAGCGCCGACCGAAACGATGACCGACGTACGGAGCCCCTACAGAATGGCAGTCGACACCCTAACTGCTCCGCTCAGCTACCCGTATGCCGCGATGATGCGGAAACCAGGCGTGAAGCAGATGGTGTTTACGTACCCTGAGTTTGCCCGTCGCGGTATCCCACTAGCCCTCGAGCGCGCTGGCCGTGGTGGGGCACTCAATGTGCTGCGCCTCAAGCAGGAGAGTGAGTGATGCCGGCACCGAGAGTTGTGCCACCTCTGGCTGAGCTGGCCAAGCTAATCAAGGCTGACCGCGAGAACCGGGTCCAACGCCTCGCGCCACGCTTTCAACGTATCTACGAACTGGGTCAGGACCCAGACAAGCTTGAAGAGTTGGGGGCTCAAGTAGCTAGTCTCGTACGTCGCAGTCCAAGCGCTTTTGAGCGTGGGCCTGGTGCTGCTGAGTCGTTCGAAGACCTCATTCACAAGTATGGCGTCGGTTACACACCACCAAACCGCGACTTCCGTAAAATGGCCGCGATCTACGACGTACTCAACCCAGACACGATGTTTGAGGTCTACCGCCAGCCAGGTAGGATGATGCGTGATGAGTTCAATGATTACAACCTCGAAGGCATGCGCAACCAAGCTGATCGTGAGGCGATGTTCAACAGCAAGCGCAACTTAGGTTTGCTCAACATGCTTGACATGGACAAACCATACTCGAAGATCAACTCAATCGGTGGGCGTCGTGGTTCTGGTACTGGCACTCGTCTCTACCCAGCTGGGTTTGACGTAGCCGCACTCACTGGAGCGCCGAACCTCGCCGACCCAGTGGGTCTGACCTCGCAGTCGCAGTTGCGTCGAAACTTCCTCTCAGTCCCAGCGCTGCTCCGCCACCAGAAGAGTGGTCTCATCTACCCATCATCAGACCAACTCAAACACACGCCAGAGACTAACCTAAAGCGCTTTGGTGAATCTTCACCAGAGCGTCAAGTGGGTGAGTACCTCTACAACGGTGTGCTTGGAGTCGGCGACCGCCTGCCAAACGAGCCAGAGTTCACAGACGCACTAGGGATGCTCAACTCACGCGCCCCGTTGGCCACATTCGAGGCTCTGGCACGACACAGTCGCGTTCCAGAGGTCGGACCGCGATCACTGCGCTGGACCGCCATCGTTGACGACCTGCTGAGTGGTCAGGCCATCAACCCAGAGGCGTTGCGTGGTATCATGTATGCTCGGGGCGGAGTTGTTCGTAGATGCCCTTCGCGGTGATGTATGAGCGCTGGTGGAGTAGGATAGTGCGCTTGCCGTCGTAGCCACCAGCCAAATTCCACACCAATGGAAGTTTGAGATCGTGGCAGCGTCCAAAAATCAAGAGATCTCGCTCGTCAAGCTCCTCCATAGTCATGTAACCAGCCCCGTAAGGGTCGCCGATAAAGGCGTCTGCCCCGGCTTGGTAGAACACTAATGACCACGGTCTGGCACTGAGTGCCTCGTCAATCACGTGTTTGTTGTGATCCCAGTTATCAGTGAGGAGATTGTGGCCGTGGGTGAGGTGCAGAACGTCTACCCACCCCAGGCGCTCGATGATGTCTTGTGTACCATCGCCATAGTGGCCGTCGCCGTCGATGATGAGAAACTTGGCTCCAGGGGCGTGGCGCCTGACTGCCGCGATCGCCGCACAGAGGCCGTTGAATGTACAGAAGCCGCCTCCATTGGCATAGCCAGCGTGGTGAAATCCGCTGACTGGAGCAAAAGTGAGGCCGTGATTGATCGCATCAAGCGCCCCACTGATCAACGCCCCATTTGCTGCGAGGATGTGTTGGTTAGTTGGCTCGTCAATCTCGCCGAAACCATTGGGACGCGCGAGAGTGAGCACACCAGCGACGTAATCTGCATCGTGGACTTTAAGCAGGTTCTCGGCTGAGGCCATGACTCCAGGCACGATCGTGTCGCTGTATTTGTTGTAGCAGGCATTGAAAACGCTCTGTGCCTTCGTCAACGAAATAAAGCTCTGCCCGACAGGTGGTTTGAGGTTGTCATTCCAGATAATTCTCACCATCGATCTCCAAAGTTGTTATCAGGGCTGCCAGACTGCGGGCTCGTGGTGCCAGATGCGACCACTGCTACGCCAGAGTTGACACGCCTCTGGGTGTGGGTACTCACGCGCAAAGACAATCCGCTCACAGTTTGTATTGAGCAGCAGCTTGGTGCAGGTAATGCATGGAGAGTCTGTGCAATAACAAGTCTCAATGTCCCACACATCGCGACACTGCAACAAGGCATTCTGCTCGGCGTGGATGGCCTGACAGGCGTCGAGCTTGGTGCCAGATTCGGCGGTGGCGCCCGAGCAAGCGTGTGGATAGACAAACGGCTCGAAGCCGTCGCCGTTAGTTGAGACTGCTTCGTTACAGTGTGCCTGTCCAGCCGCCACTCCGTTGTAGCCGGTTGAGAGCACGTGTCCGCGCTTGTTGACAAGCACGCAGCCCACCGCGCGCCGCAGGCAGGTCGCCCGGGTCGCGGTGAGGAGGGCGAGCTTGATGAAGTACTCGTCTCGTGAAGGGCGACTCATGGCCGAATCTTCCAAAGTTTAGGGTCGACGTCCACCTTGTCACGACAAGCCCGCAGTGACGCGTAGAAAAAGGACCAATCACCGGCGATGACCTGCGGTATCGGTAGTGTTTCAACCGTGTTTGCAATTGGCGAGTTGTAGAGCAGCTCGTAGGCGCTATTCAAATCGCGCTGGTAGAGATGCATCGAAGCGGCGGTCACGGTCAGCACCCCTGGTGTGATTGGGGTCTCACTGGGATAGACTAGGTTAAAGTCACAGCAAAGCTTGGTGCCGAGCATCGAGAAGTTGAAGAGGTCGTACGGCAGACCAAGCCAGACGTCACTCGATCTCATGAAGACTGAGACGTTGAGAAGACTGTTGCGGATGCGAAAGTTCATCGCGACCGTGCAGGGAATGTCCTTGCTCGGCGCAGGGCCGCGCTCCCAGATGGTCAGCGTCGCCTGACGCGTGTCACGGTCTTCGTGCAGCTTCTCGAGCACCCAGGCCCACTGCGCGGCAATCGGAGGCCCGTAGGCCCCGGCGAACACCTCGCCGTCGTCTGAGAACTGCGCGATATTGGGGTTGTATGGCGCGATGTCTTCGACGCGGTTCGACCCGCTGATGATCCACATCGCCTCCGCCGCCATGAAAGAGTAGTTGAGCTTGCGGGCTTTGTGTCCAACAACCGGCGAACACATGTTGATTGTCACCTGCCTATCTTGTATTTCAAAGCAGGCTTGATTGCGTGGTTCAACCAACTTACCCCTGTTGAAAATCTCACCGAGGGTGTAGCCCCAGGCATCATTCGCGGAAAGCATTGAGCACCTCCAGTAGTTTGTAAGGTTGGTTGTGTTTGAATCTCTTGTGATATTGTGGGTGATGCACAGCCTCGCAAACAATGCCGTGGCGCTGACACCAGAACGTGGCTTCAACCCCCAAAGCTACGACGATCTGCGGACCCAGGTTGAAGACCTCGGTTGGGTCGGTCTCGGTGCCGTCAGCTTGGTGTGCGTTGATAAAGCGCAGATCACGCTCTGGTACACCGATTGAGTCCAGCTGCTCTGCCAACCACCAACTGCACCCGTTGTAGCTCGCGCTCACAAAAGGCACGTGCTCGAAGCCGACGAGGTGCTCTGGGCCAGGGCTATCGCCGACCAACACAAACTGCGGCACGGCCGTAGCTGGCGTCAGCAGTCGTTCATAGGTGACCTCTGCCTCTGGTTCTTGCCAGTTGTAGATCACAGTCGGTAGTTGGTTCGGCCACGTCGCATATTGCTGATAGACCGCACGTAGTTGGTCGGTGTTGTCAAGCATCTCTTCACCATGCCGACTGTTGAAGACCTCCAAGCAAGTCTCGAGCGCTGGGAGGCAGAGCGCCAGGCGCGCACTATACGTGATGGCGATGCGGTCTAGCATGCGCACTTGAGCACGCGTCAGTCGACTTTGGCCTCGGTACACAGGGCCGTAGATCGGCTCTGAGTGCCAACAGCGGTCAAGCACGACATCGCGACCTTCGAGCAGTGGGCGAAGACTGTCGACAAATTTCATGAATAGCTCGGCAGAGCCACACTCGGGATAGGCGCCATGGTGAAGAAAAACGGCGCCTTGTAGCGCCGTTTCTCCCTTGAGCTGGTCGAGCAACGTGCTCTTTCCAGCCCCATCAGGGCCCTCCAAAATTAGGAGGCGTCCCATGGCTCAGGCCAACTTGCCTTCGCGCTTCAGCTTCGAGCGGTACCAGCTCACGTCCTTCGCCTCGGACTTGGAATCCGGGAACTTGGAACGGATGCCGGCGACGATGGTCTCGGTGTCTTTGCCGGCCAGCAACTGCTCGGTGATGTAGGCGCCGACGCCAGTGCGTGAGCGGCCGCCACCTTCATCGGATGCAGCCTTGGCTGCCTTGGCTGCCTTGGCTGCCTTGGCCGACGTCTTCTCGGGCGCAGCCTTGGCCGGTGCCTTCCCGGACGCAGCCTTGGTCGCCTTGGCTGCTGGTTTCTCTTCAGCCGGCTTCGCCGGTGCTCGCTTCGTTGCCATATCTACTCCTTGCTTGGTTGGTTTGAGTCGGCCGTTCAGTGCTGCCAGCTCCTGCTGAACTTCGTCCGAAGCTCCAAACAGCTGGGCTGCCTTGCAGAAGCGCTCCACGGCCGCGGGAACGTCTCTGTACTCCAAATGGTCAAACTCTGACCAGAAGTCGTGTGTGTCCATCTCTTCGCACACAAGACCCTCGCCATTCATCTGAATGAAAAACGTACTTTCATGGTGTTGCCGATAAACGAGGTATGTGTGCCGCTGCCTGTCTAACGCTACGAAAGGAGTCACCAACACGGTGTGTGGGTCCTTTTTGCTGATCGTGCCTGGCGCTGCTTGAGTCTGCTCCACCGCCCTCTCCCAAGGTTTTAATCAATCGATGGAAAGATTGTACACAAAAATTCAAACGACTTGGACTGTCTTAACGACAATCGGTTTAGATTTGGTTAGCGGGCGGTGGTCAATGATGGTCAGCTCGGGCCTGGCCAACCTCTTCTTGAAGTTTGTCTCAGCCAGCCGGCGCGCCAAGTACGCAGCCACGGCGGGTTGCACTGCCTTTCCAACCTGTGCATATTGCTGGTTAGGTGTGCCGACGAACTCGAAGTCTGCCGGCCACCCGCCGAGCACCTGCGACTCACGGACACTGAGCAGCCTGTCCTCAAATGGGTGTACCTGGGTAGCTCCGCCAGAAATGACTCCAATATAACCGTCAGGGCGCATTCGCTTGATTAGGAACGACGGTCGTCCGGCGTTGACCTCGATCCCCGTGCTGTGCACGCGTTTGATGCCGGTGGAGAGGTGCTTGTCATGAAACTCGCGCACCGAGCCCCAGGCCTTGGCCCTCCGCATCTGCTTGATAATATTAAAGAGAAAGCCAGTATTAGCGATCGGATCACCAGGTTGGTAGAGTCCGTTCAACAACTCACCAAATGACGGCGTCGGCATTGGTTTGAGCTCAGCCAGCGCTGGGGTGAGTGGGTTCTGGTGTGCGATGAAGAAGAGCCTGACGCGACGTTGCGGCACTCCGTGCAAGCAGAGGTCTGTGAATAGTAGTGTGACTCCGTACCCGTGCTCTAGCCAACGCTTAGCGAGCGCCATTGTAAACTGCTGGCCAAACTCCCAGGCCTGTGTGACACTCTCCCACACCCAGAGTCGCGGCTCGAGGTCGAAGGCAAGGTCAGCAGCCCGGCGCGTGCAGTTGAGATACCCTTCGTTAGTCTCAATCGCGTAGGCCCCAGCGCCGTGCTTGACGAACTTACCAGCCTTGCTCCAAGCTGCGCAGGGTGGGTTGCAATAGAGGAGATCGAGTCGGCTTCGTCCCAAGGCCTCGCGCGCTGCCTCACGCCAACGCTCAGACTTTGTCTCTATGGGCAACTCAGGCCAGCGTTGCTTCGCACTCAGGACACCGAATGGACCATCTTCGAGGTGGGCGACGACGTCGAAGTACTTCTCCACACCCAGTGTAAATCCGCCTGCAAAAATGAAATTTCCAATAGCTTTCATAGAAGTCCCCTCTCCACCCAATAAGCTTTGAGTGCGTCTAGCAGTGCCGTCTCAGTCCGCCGCTTGGCTTGTAGTGAAGCTAGTACTGCTTCATCCACAGTGTCACGCGCCAAGATGTGGTAAACAAACACACGTCCAGTCTGACCTTGCCGCCAGACCCTGCGGATAAATTGAAAGTAGTCTTCGTAATCATACGTCAGGCCGTACCAGATGACAGCCCGACCACGCTGCTGCATGTTGAGCCCATGGCTCATTGATTTTGGCTGGCCGAGGAGTACCGGCAGCTCGCCCGCATTCCATCGTTTGACAATCTGTGCTGCCTGTGTGGCCTTGACACCCTTGCCAATGTGTGGCACAGCCTCGCCCAGCAGTTTCGAGAGCGCTGGCTGCGCCCTGGCTAGGTCGTGGTTGAAGTCGTAGGCAACCAAAGCCTCTTGTCCACTCAGCTCCTCAACTAGATCACACAAAGCCTCGGTCTTAGCGTCGTGTATCAACTGCCACTCACGCTTGGTCTCTGACTCCCCTTCTTCGCGGTCTAGGTAGACGCCTCCATTGGCCAGTTGCCGGCACTTGTTTAGCGCCACACCAGCGTTGGCTGCCGTCACCCGACCTTTCTTGAATTCTAGCACCAAGGCTGACTCGAGCTGGTCATAGAGCTGGCGTGCTTGTTTCGGCAGGTCAACCCAGAGAGTCTTATTGACTAGCGGTGGTAGTTGCAAGTAGTCCTCAGCAGCCATGCGCAACACTCGAGGCGCCAGACGTGAGTAGATCTCGTCAGCCGCCCCCTCCTTCGGTACGAATCGCGTCGGCACCTCGAAGTTGTCAATACCTCCGAGATTGTTAGCCTTGTAACAAGTCTGTGACTGCGAGACGTAGAAGTACTTTGAGCGATAGTGCGAGATGTATGGACCGAATGTCGCACCCAGATCCATACAGTAGACTTGCCCAAAGAGGTCGAGCAGACCATTCGGAGCGGGGGAGCCAGTGAGGATCACGCGGCGCTTGAAAAAAGGCAGCATTGGGTACAGCAGCTTGGCCCTGTTATTATTAGTGTGCTTGAAGCGCGTGCTCTCATCGATGACGAGCATATCGAAGGGTAGCACTTTCTTGCCCGTCAACTGTCCACGCAACCACTTGAGACCCTCTGGGTTGATTGTGTAGATGTCGTGTTTCTCACGCAACACGTCAGCCTTCTTGTCTCCGTGGAGGATCCCCACACTAAGGTGCTTGAACTCGTTCCACTTCAAGACCTCTTCTGGCCAGACGCTGTAACACGGTTTAAGTGGGGCGATGACGAGCGCCGCTTTGACGAAGCCGAGCTGTTGGAGTATTTTGAAAGCAGCGAGCGTAATCGATGTCTTGCCAAGTCCAGGATCGAGTAAGAGTCCTGTGAATGACATCTCAATAAGAAACTTGATTCCAGTTTCTTGGTACTCGTGTGGGACGAACTTGATAGACATGCTCGTAAGATCTCCAAGGCCTCTTCTTTTGTGAAACAGACGAAGACATCACACCCCAGCTTGACGAGGTCACTTAGTACCTCGACCTGCATAGGGCTGAGGACTCCACCTGGCTTCTTAAACTCAATGTAGATGTGGCGTCCACCATCGCGCACGAAGAGTCTGTCAGGCCACCCAGAGAAGCCGAACCCGTTCATCTTGCGAGTTTTGTAGCCCCACTGCTTGGCTTGGCGGACAACCGCCGTCTCAATTGAGGCCTCAGAACGAAGAGGCGGCGGTGGTAACGGCTTCACTTGATGCTCCAGTCGGTACAGGCCTAATCATGTCATATTTTGGAGACGGCTCTGGAAAGTCACCAAAGCCGAACTTGGAGTAGAATCTTCGCAACTCCACAGCGTTCGGCCCGTGATCACCGTCGTGGGCAAAGATCCGCAACACAACTTGCCGACCCTGAGCATCAGCGAAGGCGAGCGCGGCACGCACCGCCTCAGTCGCCCAGCCTTGCCGCCGCACGTTTCGATGACACCAGACGTCGGTCAGCTCGTACCAATCCTGACCTTCTCCCACCAGAGACGCCTCGGCGTGGTGTGGCTCTGTCCCCACCACCCAACGGTGCTCAGACTTGTATCGCCGCGTCTTCACAGCCGCAGGCCTGACGAGTTGAGCAACTGCACCGCGTGCCTCGCTTGACTGATGGCGTCATCTAGCGCGTTGTGGTGCGTGCCAGCGCGCTCCAGCTTCGGTCCTTTGATGAGGCTCTTGAGTGAGCGATAACAGCGGTTGTTCCAGAAAAGCCAAGGCAGTTCAATCTCGGCCGCGTGGTACGCAGCGGCGAGGATTGCGTTGTCGAAGTCAGCTCCATTTCCCCAGACCTGGATCTTGCCAAGTGAGGCGACGCTGCCGAGGAAGGCCCCGAACTTTGTCAGACCGGCCACGATCCCGGTCTCACTGACTAGAGCCTCATCCAGCACACCCCTCGCCTCGGGCGCCTGCTTCTCCCACCAGGCCATCGTCGACAGATTGTCGAAGAGGCCGATGGCGTGGCAACTCGCCGTGTTGAGCACAGTGTAGAACTTCGCCGACTCATCGACACCTGTTTCGTCAAACGCAACCGCCCCGATACTGAGGATCGCGCAACCAGGCACGTTGCCGCGTGTCTCGAGGTCAACCATGACACCTTTCTTCACTTCAACTCTCCTAAGTTATGATGTAACCACGTCCGCCACATTGGTAACAGACCTCTCTCACCGTTGTGTTAGTAATTGGCCTGTAAGCCCAGCCAGACCCGTTGCACGTCGCGCAGATCCACCTCATGGCTCAATACTCACACGGTCCGTTGTTCGCCCTCCTGAAGTGACACCACCGACAGGAGTTGCCTGGCTTTGGGTCGAAGCGCTTGTCGTTCAACATCTTCTTCACGCGCAACTCCCACTTCTTCTGGAGCTTAGGCGCCTGGGCCCGCAGCACTGGCTCAGCCGTCTGCACCACCTCATTGTGGTCCAAAAACCACAACTCGCCAGTCGCCCGTACAGCTGTGGGGAAGGTGAGTAGGCCAGCCAGGCCATACAGCTCGAGCTGGTCATCATACTCGCCGTGCGCCTTGATCTTGCCTGTCTTGAAGTCGATCACACGCACCTCGGGCTCGTCAGCATCTGCCACTGGTGGTACTAGGGCATCAGCCTTCACGCGACACCAGGCTGGCTTGATCGAGCCAAACCAGTCAGTTGGTTCCCAGTTAACTGTGAACGCATACTCGATCTCGACTAGCGGCTTCAGCTTTTTGAGCTCCTTGAGTTGCTCCTCCATCAGCTTGAGGTCAGCCGGCACGCGCCCGCCACGCACCAGCAGCGCCTCAGCCTGCTCATGGATCTTGATGCCACGTTCCATCGCCTGGCCCTTGGGTTCGTTGAGCTTCTTCACGAACTTGTAGTAAGCTTGACGTGGACAACCCTCGTACGTGGTCAGCCGTGAGAGGCTCCACGCTGTGATTCCCTCAGTTGTTGGGTTAGCCATGGAGCGCAACCACGTTGTTGATCGTCACATTGATAACCTCACGCACAACGCGCGATTGAGTGTTCTCGCTGGGTGCCTGCGTGAGGATAAACTTCTTGATGCTGGGCAGCACAAACTCCTCGAGTAGCTCCTCAGTCAAGACCTCGGCCTCGAAGTAGCCGTGCGACAACATCGTGCTTGCGTCAGTCTCGTCCTCAAACAAGACAAACGCCGTATGTGTGATTAAGAACTTTTTCATGCTGCTTTCTCCATCTCAAACCAACGGTAACCGACTTCTCCGTCGCTCACCATCGGCACGTCAATCCCAGGCATGTCTTCCATGGCCTCTTTGAGCAACCGCATCTCACTCTTCCAAGCCTTCTTTGGCGCGCAAATGAGCAGCTCATCGTGAACTGAAAGCATGAATCTACCGTGCTTCCTCATTCTGTCGTATCTGAGCATAGCCTCCTTGGTCTGATCTGCCGCAGACCCTTGAATTAGGTAGTTGATGAGCTTGTAGTTGAACTCTCTGAACACGCCTTTGACGAGTCGTGGCGGCTCAGCATAGTACAACCGACCACCCCAAGTCCGCATCGGAACTCCACTCTTACCACGCAGATTGAGGTCATCGATGAGGTCCTTGATGCCGGGAAACGTAGTGAAGAGTACGCGCTTGAGCTTCCGAGCCTCATCGACAGAACAGCCCAGGCGCTCTGCCAGACTGCCGAGTCCCAAGCCGTAGAGAATCGCCAACACCAAGGTCTTCATCATCGTCCGCGCAAGGCCATCAGACTGCTCTAGCAGCCCAGTCTGTTCTCGTACCTCGCGCACCATCATCATGTAGATGTCCATCCGCGGGTTAGCGACGTAGGCCTCAGCCAGCAGATCATCCTCAAAGTGACTGAGGAGTCGTGGTTCCTGCTGGCTGAAGTCGCGGGCGCAGATGACCATCGAGGTCTTGTCAGCGATGATATATCGGCGCACTCGCGGCAGTGGTAGGAAGTTGAGACCATAATTCAACATCAATGACTCAGCCTTGGCAAGCTTGTCGTCTGATGGAATGTTTTGAAAGTTCGGCGTCGACGAAAATCTTCCAGTCCTCGTGCCGCCACCCTCTGCCTGTGCAGTGCTATTCCACACAGTGTGGATGCGACCACCGGTCTCAAGCGCCATCGCCAGCCACTTTCGCATGAAAGTGCGCAGGCAGGTAGCCAGCGTGTTTCTGTAGGTCAGCACTGCCACGAGCAGGCCAGAGCCAAGGGCTATGATGAGATTTTCCTTGCTAGTCGAGCGTGAGCCTTTTTCGGTCAACACCCACCCATCAGCAGAGACCAAACCAGCCGCCTCGATCGCGTCGGCTAGTTGCGTGTCTGAGTCGACGTCAAGGTCGGATACCTTCAACTTCTTCCGCACCCAGGCGTCGGCACGTTCCAGCTCGCGCTCATAGCGCTCAACATCGGCAGCTAGGAGTGGCACGTCGACCGTAATCCCTTCGTGTTCATTCCGTAGCAACACTGGAATAATTTGCATCTCGCGCTGGTACGCCTCGACCATCCCAGCCTTCATGATGCTTGGATGGAGCACCTTCCACAGCTCGAGCGGAAACTCAGTGTCAGCCTTGGCGTATGGCGCCACGACGTGCCCTGGGGCCCGCGAGATGAAGGCGCCCCACTGCGACTTCTTTTTCTTAGCTTCAGCTACGTTGGTGATGATCCAGTCACGCAAGGCATCACGCTCGACTGGCTCACGCCCCAACTTGGCCGGACCCAGCTCTTTCAGAGCCAGGCGCCGGCTGTGTGGGTCATCAAGATAGCCGAGCACCATCGTGTCATGACAACGCTCGGGTGGTGGAAAGTCAACTCCCATGTGTGTCTGACTGACATCAGCATCAAACTTGATGTTGTGGCAGAGCACACCATTCGGCACCTCGACCGCCTCACGCAACGCGTTGACGGCCTCGGTCTGGGAGCAGTTGTTGCCCTCTGGGTGGCCAAACGCGTAATACCGCGCCACGCGCCCGGGGAGCTTGATGGCCACACCCACCGGCTTCGGTGGGTAGTGCGGCTGGTCATCGATCTCCTCGGTCTCGAAGTCGACTACGGCTGGAATGGCCACGTGTCACGCTCCCCGAGATCGTCTGCGCTCGTGCTTCCTCGCCTTGCGGGATGAGCAGAGCAACTGCCGGCGCTGGCGCGCTGTGAACGGGTATCCAAACCGCTCTTTGTCAAGCTGTCTCTTGTGGCTCATGCTCAGTACTTCTTCTTAGCGGCAGACTTGCGCGTGGCGGGCTTGGCAGGCGGCGCCTTCTCTTCGGGCTCGGGGTACGGCTGCACCAACGCCTCACCGGCCTCCTCCAAGCGATCGAAGACGGCGTTTCCGATCGCAGCAGGCAACGCAGCCTTGGCGCCGAACGTCACTTTGAACTGACTCTTGGGGTCGGGGGTACACGAGATGGTCGTGACGACCGCGATCGGGATCGTCTTCTGCAGAGTCTTCAGACTCTTCTTGTAGCCCTCCCAAGCCTTGACAGACGTCACCGGAGTCTTCATGAAGGCGAAGTCGGCCTTGCGCACCGCCTCGACAGTCAGCGGACTCGCCGGGAGCAGCGCCAGGCGCACGATGTTCTTGCAGGCCTTGCCCTTGCCTTCGCCGTCGTCAGCAGTGCCGAACTTGTTGTGCTCGCACTCATCGCAGGTCTCACACTGCGGCTCCGGTGCGTCGGGGTGCGGCTTCATCTCGTCCTCACTGCGGCCGAAGGCATAGCACACAGGTGGCCGCGGATTGTTGGGGTCGAACTTGCCGTCGTAGAAGGCATTTTCATTGACGAAGTCGACAACCACAGTGTCGAGTTGGTTGCCAGCGACTGGGTTGTCGTCATACATCATGACTCCGCCGCGCATGCTGATGAACTTGCCAGCCGAGGTCTTGCGACCCTGGTCCTCGGTCTCGGCCGCGTGTTTTGCCAGACGTTCTTCGTAGCTCGCCACCGCTGTGTTTGCAGCCTTGCCGACCGCCGTACCTTTCGCAGTGCCCTTTGCTGCTGTCTTGGTTGCCATTGCTTGACTCCTATCTATGTTTTGGCCGCAATCAACGGCCGGTGCTTGACAAAACTCAAACTTCTTCGCCAGGTTCTTGCTTGAAACCTACGTCTGCTCTCGTGCTCCTTTCTTTGCTTGTTGGGTAGTCCAGCCTTACAAGGCCGATGCGACCGAAGCTGTGCAACTCCTGGGTTTTAGATCCCTGTGCTGCCACAGGCGTTGGGCTCGTGTTACTGCTTTGGCTGGGAGGTTCGCAGCGCTGCTCGCGACGTAGGCAGTGATAGAACCACGCCGCGGCACCCAGAGCTTCAAGGCGAGTGAGGCGTCCGCCGTAACTCGACATGAAAAAGCTGCGCTTGCAAAACTGCTTGATCTTTTTCATAGCACACCCACCTCCACAACAAGCTCTCCGAACTCGATCCGCACCCGGCCAGTGGTCTTCACCACGTCGATGCGAACCACCTTGCGCCTACCCCGTTGCGGGTTTGATGCGCCAGCCTCATTGCGTGGCGCCCCAGGCGAGAAGTATGTGTGAACTTGCCCATCTCGTGGCCCGTGCTCGAGATCGCCTGCCTCTACCATCTCTTTCAAGACTCGAGAGAGCATGGGCTTTGCAAGCTTGTGCTCAAGCACAACCTTAGCAACTTGACTGTGTTGCGCGAGCTGGCTGAGTGTCATAGGCACCTCGGTCGCTGCGGCAAAGAGGGCTGAGCGGGTCTTGGCGAAGATGACGCGCTTCGAATCAGCGGCAGTCATTCCTGCACCCCACGCTTGTAGAGGATCTCGACCCGGCTCCGGCTCTCTTTCTTGAGTACAGCGTGCAACACGCCGGTTACGGTGTCGAAGATCTCAACCACATGGGCCTTGTAATCGTCGTGACGTAGGTGTCCAACCGCCCGTTCTACCGCACGCTCTGGGTGGAGCGCCACAGTGATCTTCATCAGGTTTTTGCCTTCGTAGTACGAAGTGCGGATGGGGCGCTTGACCTCGGACTTGGCACTCATCGCTTGGTCACAGAGAGGTTGAGCTTGCGGAACTGCTCGACGCCAGGGATGGCCTTGCCGAGTGCCCAGCGCTCACGACAAGCCTCGGCTCCCGGGCGCTTCTGGAGCAGCTCCCAGGCCTTGTTGCGGGCGATGTACGCATAGAACTTGTCCCAGTCGACCACGGCCGGCACAGTCAGTTCTTTGATCGAGACCATGGCAACTTTGCCACGCACGCCGTCGATGCCTTGTGATTTGTAGTTGGAGAAGATGTATTCTTCGAGCGCGGTTTCTTGCGCCTTGATTGCGTCGGCTCGTTTCTGCTGCTCGATTCGGGCCTGACGGAGCTTGTACAGCAGGTCGACGCACCCACCGATGGTTGTGGGTAGTTTGAGGGCTTTTTCAGCCATGATCTAGCTCCTTAGTGACTTGGTAACTTAGTGACTTGGTAACTTAGCAACTTTGAACTTCGGTCGGAGACACGAATCTCCGTACAACCACTCTACCACAACTACGGACGGCCAACCGCCGTCTTGTTGAATTCTACTCCGACTACTTCACCCGGCGAACCTTTGCCGGCTGGCGCTCGGCAGTCTCACGCAGCTCGCGCCTGACTCGCGCAAACGTCTTGCTGATGTCGGTGTGCAACGCGTCAGTGTACTTGAACGGCCGCTTCACCTGGTTTCGTCTGTCTTTCGTCACGGCATGCCTCCATCTCTCAATCTGTTGGTCTGAGTGGCTGGACTCGAACCAGCGACCCCCTGCTTCCAAAGCAGGTACGCTACCAACTGCGCTACACTCAGTTAAAAGTGCGCATAGCGGGCGACTGATATCTCAGCCTTGACGAACGCCGGAAACAAGATACACGGTCACAATCCGCTTTCTCATGGCGCCATCACCGCGTCAGCACTCCCGCCGGCCTAGTTCAACTGGCATCCCGCCGGATTCGCGCTATCGTCTCAAAATAGAAACAAGTGGCCAGTGCGAAAAATTCAGTGCGCGTTACAGACGCGCCCCTGGAGCTTTTCCACGGCCCCGGGCTTCGACGGGGTGGAGACCTGCGGTGGATTTAGGCCGCGGTGGTAGAGGGGACCTTGCACGCGCCCTCTAGGCAGCTCCCTGGCGTACATGTAACAGGCCGGATTCAGCCGGCGCGCAACATCACTGCCGCGGTTTTACGGGGCTAGACGGTTAACCGAGGCTTTTCCAAGGAGCTGCCTAGAGGCAGCAGCTAGGTTGCATACTACCGCGCGGGCGGCAGCTCGTACACAGCCGCCCGCGCTTTCGGTGTCGTCAGAGTAGCGTGGCTGCCAGGCTGAAAGCCCGTTCCTTCAACGCCGCGCCGCCATCTGTGTTGAAGAAGGCGTTGTCAAGACGACGGTCGATGAGCCTACCACGCTTGTGATCGATGTATTCAGTCACCACGTTGACGAGACCCCACGCGGTGCCGCGCGCACTCGCCAGCTCGCCGCCAATCGCATTCGAAGCCGTGAAGCTGCGCATCATGTCAGCCAGCACCGGGGCGTTCTGCTGCTCTTCAAGTGGCCGCTTCGGATCGCCGACCAACTCGATGAGGTACTTGACGGCCTCGTCGACCTTGACCGCGCGCTTCGACAAACCCTGACACACCTCGACGGTCTCTTTCCAGGCCGTGTCGATGAGGTCCAACTCGATCTTCACATCAGTCGGATTGAACCTCGTAGAGTGCGGCACGCAGACCGCCGCCCGGCCACGCTCGCCCAAGGCGATCGTGATCGTGTTGTTGCACACGACGCGCATCTGGACATACTTGGCAATAGTCTTGGTTGAGCCGTCGCAGGAGCTGGCAAGCAGCAAGTAGGCACCAAGCCGGTCCTTGCCGCGCAGCACTGCTTCGTGGGGCGTGCGGGCGAGGGCCCAATATTTCGCGCCATTGAAGAGCACACCGGCGGTCTCGAGCTGGTAACCACGCTGCTCGCACAGATCGCGAAAGAACTCGAGCACCTCGCGTGGTTGCACGACCTTGTACCTGTTGCTGACGAGGCCGAGTGCCTCGCCCGTGTCGTTCCTGAACATCACCACACGCCCGCCAAAACTGCGAAGCTTGCCACCCGCCTCGAAGCGCACAGGCGCCTCGTCGATCTGATAGTCCAGCCCGGCCTCGCGCTGCCACACTTCGATCGCCGCCCCAGGCGTCAGGCGCTCGCCACGTCCGTGCCACGGAGTATCGCCCACATAGGCCATCGCCGTCCGTCCATCCGCCTTTACTGCCAACTCATGAGCCATCGTCTTTCTCCTTGTCTCGCGGTTAGCCCCCGTGGCTAACCGAACAGAGACCATTATCTCACAACTCGGTGCAGTTGTACACAAATCAACCTAGCAACCTCGATAGCTTCGCGCTATTAGACTCTGAAGACGACTTATGCTTGACTTGTTTCATCTTACCCCCTCGCTTTGCTCAAGGCTTTTCCCATCCGGTAATCTGCTTGCACTTGTGGCAAATCACAGCGCAATACCGCAGCCCAAGCACGCGCCGCCAATCCGACCAAACCTGCCCGCGCATAAACTCCGGGAACGACTCGCCACATTTCTTGCACTTCTCCAGCGCATAAGGCGCTCGTTTCAGTTGTTCGCATTCAATCGGCATCTTCATCGCTCCACGGCTAACCCGGCAGTCCAGCGGACGAGCTAAAGCCCGCTGTTAAATTTCGCGTTAGACATCAAGACCAGCAATCTTCTTCGCCACCCACAGCGGCAGCGTTGCAGAGCCGCATCCGTCGGGCAGGCAGACCGTCACGCCTGGGTCAAATGCGTACACCCGCGCGTCTAGCTTCTTCTCTACGGCTTCAGTGAGCTTCTTCCACTCGCTCACATAGCGCCGCGTCATCCAAGTCGCTCCACAGTTCAGCGGCCTTCTCTTCGTCGTTCAGTATTAGCTCTGCCATTTCTCGCTCCGTATCATCCGTGTACGCGGGGCTCGGCTGTTTGGTGTCCTTTCAGTAGCTCGATCGCCATAATCTTCACGTCGCGCACTGTCAGTGTGTCGGCCGGTGCAATCGGATGTTGCAACACGTTCGACCATCCGCAACTGGCGATCTCGTGGATCGCCAAGAGTTCAGCGCGGCACTTCGCCGCATCCTCCCGCAGCGCCTCCACCTCGACGCGCAGGCGGTCGATTTCGGCGCCGGCCTCGGTCATGAGGTCGGCGTCTTCCGGCCACGAAGCCCGTGACGCGGCTGCATGTAACTGATCCACCAAATCCGGCGCCTCATCCTGACCGGGAATGTCCCGCGCCGAAACGCCGGGCGGCATGTTGAAGTCTGTCATTTCGCCTCCATGCTATCCTGCCTCGCCCCAGACATGGAAGACGTTGCAAAAGAGCTTGATTAAACGACGTGCTTCCATGTTGGGCGCTCTACTGAGCGCCGCTGCCCGGCTTCACTTCGTCAGCCATGCGGCAACGGCGATCGGCCTTGCTCTCGCACGTCCCTTGCTGACATTCGCAGGGCGCGCGCACTGCCTCAAACGTGAACTTCACACCGGCCCATCCGGCGCAGTCGCCGCGCTGCACCGGGAAGAACAGCGTCACCGGCTTATCGGCGGTCATCGGCGCCAGCGGAGATTTCAGCAGGCTCTCGGCCACCAGTTGCACGCCAAACGGGTTTAGGCCAACCGCTTGCAGATCGTTCATGATTCCCATGCTTCTATCCTTTCGCTTCGGCACCAGAGGCCGAACAGTTACCCTTGTCGTTAAGCACGATCCGTCTCCGGATGTTGAGGCATGGGCTGACTTGCTGGATTGATCCAGCGTTCGACCTCCCATCGGCGCCACTTCGGGAACGGCCTCTCGATGACGGGTTTCGGGAAGTCCCGCAGTTCGTCCGGCCGGACGTTGGCGGTACGCTTGCCGAGCATTTTCGCAACTTCGGTTTTGCCGATTAGCATGGTGTCCTCATTTCTCACGACTGCGGGTTGTCTGCAGAGCTTGCAGGGTCGGGATAAAACACGTTCGGCGTCAATTCCAGCGTGTCCAGCACCTCATGGAATCGCGCACCGTACAGTGGCTCCCAATATTCGCCGGTCCAATAACGCACCTCCAAGCGCGGGTGGTGCGCACTCAGTTTGTACAGCTTCGTCGTCGCGGCTTCGCATGCTTTACTCCATGCGTGCGCTTCGCGGCGAAGGTGCTCAATTTCGGCGATGGCCTCACCGAGTTCAGGGGTGTGATCCGTTTGCATCAAGCGCAGTTTTTCAACGATGTTCATTCTTCGTCATCCTCGCTGGTGCGCAGCACGTAATCCACGGCGGCCAGCACCGCATACACGCACTCGCCGTGAATCTCGGCCCATCGGGCGTAAATCTCTGTTCGGTTCGCGGTTTCGTCGTAGCTTACAGCCGCCGCGTCCTTCCCCGGTGCCAGGTGGCCGGTCATGCGACGAAAGGCTTCCGCCCGTATCTCGTACCGCTCAAGGCTGCTCAAACGCATTTCGATCTCCTTGTCTATCCGGCGGGTTTCGCGTCGCGCTCGGCCTGCGCTCCGCTGGCATTGCCCGCAGTTGCCCGTAGGTGGGGCGCCTGTGCTGCTGGCAGGCCCCGGCTAGTATTCACGTTGCCGCCGAACCCATCATTCCACCGGACGGGCGCAAAAGCAGCGCCCGCCGGTTGGCTAGGCGTTGGGCGTCATGGTCTGTACGCACCGTCGCCGCTGTCCCACGCTTCGTTCAAATCTTTCGCGTAGCGGTCTTGGGACTTGTAGTCGTCTTCCAACAGTTCGCACAGCAGCACCCGAGTTTCGTCGTCTCCGTGCCGCACGGTCGCTGATTCTCCGAAAACATCAACCACCTCGCCGAGACTCAACTTGCGCCCAATCAACCAGTTCCATTGTCCGTTCATGGTGCCAACCTCCCCGGTAGCGAACCGTAGGTCTCGGTCCACCCGGGCTGACCGCCAGTGATGCCGTACACCTCGACAGCATCCTTTACAGACCACGGCATGCCGGTTACTGGCTCGGCGCTGGGCAACACCCAGATGTGGAATGTCTTGCCACGTGCGTGTTCGCCGCTCACCAAGTACAGCCGCCCATGCTGGCCGCTGCGTAACATCGTTGCGTACTCTCTTGCTCCTTGCATGGCGTGCTCCTAGTCTTGAAATGTCTTCGACACCACAACTTCAGTCGTCATTCTAGCTCTCCTTTGGGTTGACCAGTGTCAATCGGCGCCCTATTCGCACGGCGCTGCGTTGTTTGCGCAAGATTTGGTTACCGATCGCCGCGCGTGTCATACCCACGCGCTCAGCCTCCTCGCTTGCAGTGGCGTAGAACTGAAACAATGTCTTGTCAACCAACAACGCGTCCAGGTACTCTTTGAAATTCATGAATTTATAGATCACAGCCAAATCCTGTTGAGTTTTGGTTCAGCCTCACGGGGCCCAGGTTCTGTGAGGAAGGGGCAGTCTTGCTTTGGCGCTGGCGCTGGTTGGTGCGTCGGCCGCAACGTTGCCTTGGCCAGCTCAACCAGACCCTGGCCTAGTCCGAAGATGAGCACCAGCACAATTATGTAGGTTCGAATCATGAATCATCTCCAGGCTCGTATGGGCGTGCCAACATGTAAAGCTTAAATCTCTCTTTCAAACACTCGACCACGTCGCCGCAGTGTCGACGCGGGGTCTCAATGGCCTCACAGGGTGAGGTCTCGACGAAGAGACTACACGGACGCACTGCGCATATAAAATCGCAACACTCATCGCCACACCCCAAACCGCGACCTCGACCACGAACACGACCGCGACTGAGACCATGACCACGACTGCGATTCCAACCCCGACCGCAACCGCGACGCCGACCCAGACCGCGACGCCGACCGCGACCGCGACCATGAACCTGACCATGACCGCGACCGCGACCGCGACCGCGACCGCGACGCCGACCGCGACAACGACCACGACCACGACCATGAACCTGACCATGACCGCGACCGCGACCGCGACCGCGACCGAAACCACTGCTCGCACAAGGTTGCTGTGCTCATCGCTGAGTTCGAGGCAGCTCAGCTCGTAGTTCGCACAGGTCAAGCAACGCACTGCGGTTGATGAACACCTGGAGATCATCAGGGTATGGCTCGCACTCACGGACCCTCCCTTCCGCCACGAACTGCGCGAAGCGCTCGGTCTCGGGAATCCACGAGCATTGCGTGAGAACGAGGTCGGTGTTCGTCACACGCATGAGCTTCCCCGTATAAATCATCGTCACAGTGCGGACAATCACGTTCTTCTCAACTGGATAATGGTTCACAGTGTCCGGTTCTGCGCTGAGACTACCCAGCCCCTGAATTTCACGAATCTGCCGCAACGTCAAGTCTTGAATGTTCATGCTTCTTCCTTTCGTTGGTTGTTAAACGTCATGCTTGAGACTTCTCACACAATCCGCCGCGGCTGCGGCGCGCAGTTGCAGGTCACGATAGGATTAACCCTCACAGGATTTCCGCATGCGTCAGTTGTGTACATTGCACCTTTGCCTCATGCCCGTAGTAGCCGTTGTGCTCGTTGTAGGCCACGAATTGCAAGGTGCCGCGGTCGGTTTCGAGGTTCACAAACATCACGCCGCCCTCGAACCACTCATCGTCCGGGTTCAGGTCATTGGCTTTCATCTGTGCTTCGTTCAGTGCCGTGTCGGTCAGGCTCACACCGCGCAGTTCCGCGCCCACGAAATCATGCGGATTGTCGTTGCACCAGAAATGCCCCCACCGTTCGCAGCAGCTTTGATCGTTGTTGATGAACAGCTTAATGCTCTGCTTGTCGGTCACGACCTCATAGCCATCAACGCCGGAATACCCGTCGCGTCCCTCGTAATCCTTGATCTCCAGAATCTTTTCCATTGCGTTGCTCCTTTGAATGTCAGTTGTCGTAGGGTGGCGAGGGCATAATGACCTCACGCGATCCGCCGCGGCTGCGGCGCACTCTCAATGGGCCGGTTGGTGCTGAGAGGCTGGCGCTCTCCCGCCTCGCGACCGCGCTGGTAGGCCTCGGCGCTGCTGACCCGCACCGAGCGCGAAGCATATTTCACTTGGAACTGCGCCGCGATCGCCGCCTGCTTGCTTACAACCAGGCTCGTCCCAGGCGCCTCACGCTCGGCCGCCTCGCGCTCAGCACGCAACTCCTTGAGTCGGGCGCCTACGCGCGAACCGAAACCACGACGCCAGTCGTTGATATAGGCCCGTCCGCGCCCATAGGCCTCTTTGGCCGACTCGCGCACACCGGCGTCGAGCAGCACTTTGAAGAGCCACTCAGCGACCTGCACGTCGGTCTTGTAGCCGATGAAGCCCAGCCCCACTCCGAGAGTTGGGTGCCGCTCAACGCGGACTTCGCAGTCAAACAGCTTGGCGCATGGGATGGCGATGAACTGCATCCAATCAGGCACGCGCGACGGCGGTTGGCTGGGCTTCTTGTCAACCGAAGCCGCGACCCAGGTCACGCCGATCGCACTCTCGTGCGTGAGCTCCTGCAGGATAACGTCTTTCAGCTCGAGGTTGTGCTTGCGCATCAAGGCCTCTGCCTGACGCGCAGCCGCGAGACACTCATGCTCATTGCCACGACTATCTTTGGCGAAGTCGAGCAACTTTTTGACCTTCTCAAGCAACTGCTGAGTTGTATTAGCCATGGCCTAGCTCCTTGGTCAATTGATTGGAGTAGAGATTCTATCGCACTTTGTGGTCTTTGTAAACTACTTCCACGCGCCAACCAACTCAATGCAACTGCAACGAATCAGCCACCGCTGCCACGTCTTGCTCGATGAGTTGCAGGCAGCACTCGTGTGTGTTGGGATCCTGCTCAACAATCAGAAATCGCTTGCCAAGCGCCTCGAACTCGTCAATTGTGACGTGCGTGTGTGTCTCACCCAGGCGTCGCATCAGCACCGCGAGGAGCAGCGCGATCGGAGGAACGTTAGGCGCACTCACTTCGACCACCCACTATGTGCGCCAATCATCATGATGTCAAGCAACGTCAGGTCGCGGCAGCGGATCACAACCTTCCCATCGGGCAGCCTGGCGATCTCGCGCGAGCCAAAGCCGCACTCATGCTTGTCGCTCCCTTCGGGCACGACCGGCACGCCCGGTCCATGGCGCCAAGCGAGAGCAGCGCGCTGCTTCGGGCCGTCACTGCCGAAGGCTGGCCCGGCGTCAGGGTAGACAGTCGCGCAGGCAGTCAGCAGCGCCGCACAGGCCGCCGTAGCCACCACCCTCACTGAGATACCCTGGGCGATCAAAGCCCGGTAGCGCTCGCGCGCCGTTGCCAGGTTCGCCACGTCGTAGACGCGCTTGAACTTGGCGCCATTTATCATGTACTGCAGTTTGATCTCTGTCTTCATGATCTAGCTCCTCGCCATCAACTCAGTCAGCCTCATCGCGAGGCGGTACTCAGGCAGTTCTTCAGCAGCCACCAAGCTCGGCGCCTGCGAGTGTCCGGCCTCATCGTGCGCCACGGCCAGCAGCGCCTTGACGCACAGCTCGTAGTCTTCTTTCACGAGCGCATCATCATCGTGGATCATCACCCTCACCACAGGCGGGTCAGCCGGATCGCAGAAGTACTCACACAGAAGATCAAGCAACTTCTGCCGCGACGCAAGCGCGATCAATGGCACGATTGGATCGTGGACACTGACCGTCGCCTCAGAACCGCGCTCATCTGGCCTGGCGACCCTGAACAACACGCCTGGATTGGCGGCAATCAGCTCGCCGACTTCGGTCTTCTTCACCCACAACAAAGCATAGCTCATTCGTAGCTCCTGGCGCGCTCGAGTGCTCGGTAGACGCGGTCATCCCCATCATCCTCGAGCACGCGGTAGACGACGTAATTGCCGAGGCACACACGCGCCTCGTTGCTGACGTACTCGAACCCGCCATAGTACTGCAGCGACCTGTCCTCATTAGCCCGCACCGCGAGCCAGTCTGGGCCGACCCAGACCTGGCGCGCCGCGCGTAGATCGAGTCCGACGAGTGCCGCGGACCCGTGCAATAAATCATCCCCGTCCAGCAACTCACCTGCAAGCTCATCGAGACGGTCCATCAGCTCCTCTGAGTTCATGATCTAGCTCCTCGTAGTTTAACTGCGCCCAGCGCACTCAGGCCCGAGGCCCAGCGCGATCGACTCTGGCACCGTCAGCAGCCTGCCACAACGGCCGCAGCGCCCCTCATGCCAAAACTCTACTTGCTCCAACGCACGCTCGGGCTCGCCAGAAGTCAGCCGGGCGTGGTCAGCGCGGCACTCATGGCCGCGTCACCAGGCCAGCCACCGCCTCGTAAACCGGAATCAAGTCAATCCGCTTGGTCATCTCAGCTCTCCCAGTTGGTTGGTTGGCGGGACCCAGGCCTTGGGTCCCAGTAGCTCAGTGCAACACGCTGTGGCCGGTTTCGTCGATGAAGCCCTGCTGCTTCAACTTCATCTTGTACCATGCCACGTCCTTCGGGCCGCTGGTGCTCTCGGGGAAGCGCTTCTTGATCTCCGTGACGATGTCGGCCGGCGCGATGTCGAGCAGCACGCCACAACCAATCAGCTCAGCCACATTCTTGAATTCACCCTTCAGTTGCTTGTCCATGACTCTCTCCTAGAAGTTGACTTGTCGATTCGCCGCGGTGTGTTGCTGCGATGGAGAGATCTTCTCACAAACGTGTGGCACGTGCACACAAAAACTTTTTTATTGATGTGTGCAGTTCAATTTGAAAAACTTATCGTGGCAGACTATGGCAGCACGCCCACGACGTCCCAGCTATGCAGCAGTTGCAGTTTGTGATCTGCCAGGCACTGCCGCAGCTGCTCATCAAGCGGGCTGCTTAGCTCTACGCTCGCGCCAGTCGGGGTCCATCGTTTGATGTCAGTGTAGCTATACGTAGTGCTTGGCCGCCTAGTCCACGAACAGCGCTTGATGGCGAAAGCCACCGCCCGCAAGGCCCCACACTCGAAGCGCGAGACGCGCCGCACCACACGCAAGCTGCCGCGGTCTGACATGAGCACGTCGCCCACCTTGACCGCATACATCCACGCAGGCTGCGGCGCGCCTCGGAAGATAGCCACTACACTACACCCCCAGCACCTGGCGCTGGCGCACCGTCGGCGCCACCCAGCCCTCGGGCTTTCGCACGTCGAGCGAGTGACCGCGCTTCGACTCAGCCGCGCTCTCGCAGCGCACCTTTGACATGTTGGCCTCCTGCACCGCCGCCCAGCACTTCGCCCACTGCTCGGGCGTGACTCCCATCAGCAGCGCCGTGCCATAGGCGACATAGACGAGGTCGATCAACGCGTCGACCGCGCCAACCACGTCAGCCGCGCCATGCGCCTCGGCAAACTCGCGCAGCTCCTCATGTAGGAACTTCTGGCGAAACTCTGCCACGTCAGCCGCCAAGCTCTGCACTCCCTCGGGCGTGACGATGCCGAACTTTTGGTGAAACTTCATGACATCTAGATATCCGCTAGGCATGGCTCTCTCCTTACTTATTCCATGGTTTGAAAGAAATCAGCTCGCCCATCTCCGGCCAACTGCCTTTGAAGGTGAGAGCCCGATCATCGAGTGTGACGTGCGCCGGTGGCTTAGTTACAGGCCATTTGATGGCCTCGTATATTTCTTGCACCGCGTCAAACTCATAACCAGCGGTGCCAAGGTCTTCGTGGAGCCACTTCCACAGCCAGTCGCGCATCGCGGGAATGCCGCCTTCTTGGTTAGATCGGCTAGAGTAGATTGCCACGTCGAAGTGGCGCACCGCCTCAGCCAGGAAGGCCATCGCGCCCAGCACCGGGCGATCTGGGATGACGTCGGCGCTTTGCCACGGTGTGACATAGCTGTGGATGACGCCGTCAAAGTCTAAGCACAAAGTTTTCACTACCTCTTTCTCCTCACTTGGTTAGCCGGCGCGACCGCCTTCGCCGGCGGGGTGGTTGGCAGCTCGCGCACTAGCTTGAGCTTCAATCGTTTGAACTCTTTTTCGAGCGCCTCGGGGCAGCACCACGTGAGGCGCCAGGCGCCGAAGCGGCGCTGCGCCACCGGCCGCTGGTCGAGCCACAGCGTGCCGTTGTAGGTGGCTGGCTCGGCGAGCACCAAGGCCAGTGCCTCCTCAAAGGTCAGAAACTGGTCTTCGTGCACCGCGCGATGCAGCACAACATTGCCAAGCATCACGTGATGTGTCACGCACGAGCGCATCGCCACGCAACCGTTGTCGATGTGCTGTGGACTCCAATGAGGCATCGTCATCGCTTCTTCCTATTCAGATTGACTACATTGCCACTGCGACCCGCCGCCACCTTGTGCTCGATGACTGGCACCTTGTCAAACAGCTCGCTGACGATGGCCTGCGTCAACCCGCGCCGGTATGTTGCCCCATCAGCGAGCGCATAGAGGCTGCCCGTGGTAGCTCCCACGTGCCACACACCCAGGCGCTCAGCCCCAGCCTCACGCAGCGCCTTGGCCAGCAGCGTGTGGCTGATCCGCAGCTCTTCTAACTCCTCGCCCGCCTCGCGCAGCCAGAGCAAGGCGAGCTGGCGCAGCTCGGCCGCCGTCGCCACCAGGCGCGTGTACTCGCGCGCGTGCAACACCAACCAACGCGCCCAGCGATCAAGCGGCGACTCACTCAGCTCGAGCTGCTCCAACTTGGCATCAGTCAGCGGCGCCGGCGCAGCAGGGTCGAACTCCTTGAAATCATGCCGCTGCGCATAGGCCACGAGCGCGCCGCCTCCGCCAGCCTCGAACCAGGCGCGCAGCTCGGGAAAGATCGGGTGTGGCTTGCCATTGACAGGGGCGAAGACGGTGGGGTGGCAGAGCGGGTAGAAGAATCGCCGGTCACTCGCTCCAAGCACGAAGGGGCGGTGGCGGTTCGTTGTGATAACCAGATTGACTACATTGCGGGTGCTGTACGGGTTTATGTATTTTGGGTTGAGCATGATCATCTCTTGTGTCGTGATGCCCTTGATCGCATCAAGCACGTGCGACACGTTGTTGTCATTAGCGTCATCAATCAAACAGAACTGCCGCTCCCCAATATACTCAATCTTGAACGACCTCAACTTGTCGGCCCCAAGCACCGCCGAGTTGTCCATCCCATACACGAAGCGGGCGAGCAGCGCCGGCGCAGTGCTCTTGCCGATCCCCTCCTTCGCCTCGCGCAGCACTGGGATGGTGAAGATCTTCGCGCCTGGGTGTCTGAGTGGCCACAGATACCAGCTCAGCATGTACTCCGCATCTTCGCCATGGAAGCCCTCCAGGAAGCGCCTGAATGGCTCGATGTCTGGCTCGACTTCGACTGGCTGCGCCCAACCCTTCCATGTGTTGAACCTGTCACCATGCGTGATGATGGCCTCACCTGGCGCATACTCTGCCGACTCGACCGTCTGGCGCGCGTAGCTGGCAAGGAAGGCGTCGCCGCGCTGCTTGATCGTGAGGCGCAGCGCCGTCGTCTCGTTCTTGCGATCGACCTCGAGGTGGCGCATCGCAACTTGCAGGTTGTTGCGCATCAACTGATAGTTCTTGACGGCATAGAGTTTGCGCGTCTCGCGGTCGGCGACCGCCGCCAACTCACTCACGAAGACGAACCGCGCCAGCTCGCCCAGGAGTGCCTTGGCGCTGTCCAGCTGATGCGCGTAGCTGGCGAGCAGCTGCATCTTGTCAAAGGAAGTCAATGAACTAGGAAGGCTGACCAACCAATCGTCTAGCGCTGTCTTCACAGACACTGACGACGGCAGCGTCACCAACTCTGGCGTGGCGCCTTCTTTGATGAGGAGCGTGGCCAACCGCTCAGCCGCAGAGAACACGCGAGGTTTGTAGCTCGTGAAACCAACATCGATGTCGTAGACGATGTAGATGCGCCGCTTGCGCGCGAGTCGGGCGAGGAGTGGGTGCAGCGCCTCACCTCGCTTGCCGGCGCCATAGCAGTCAACACCACCGAGCGCGATCGCAGGCAGCCCGTGGTTCATCGCAGCCAGCGCCTTCTTCTCGCCCTCGGTGATGATGAGCGAGTGCCCTGGGTCAGCGATGAAAGCAGCCCAATCGAAGGCCTCGACGCCAGCCCCACTATTCCAAATGATTGGAACATAAGGCATCGTTGTCGGCGCATCCTGGAGATACTTGGCGCGCGCCTCGAGTTGGCTGCCCCAGCCAGCTGGTCGCTCTAGTGGTTTCCAACGATTGTAGGCCGCGGCGCGCGGGCGCCAGGCCTCATCGAAATCATGATACCTGAATAACAACGAGGCGACGCATGGATGTGTCGGAGTCTTCGCGAAGTAAGGGGCAGCCTCGGCAGCAGTCAGCGCGAGGCAACCAGCTTCCTGCGCGAAAGAGAGTGTGAGGCCTGAGCTATCTAAGTCGGCAGCAGCGAGTGACGCTGCCGCGCCGGCGCCAGGCGCCGAAGCTTTGCGAGCGGCCACGATCAACCAGCCCGACGCGCGTGGCGCTTGGCTGCGGCATAGAGTCGCAGAGCCTCATCAATGAAGTCGGCGAGCTGCTCGCGTCGCTGAGTCTTGTAGTCAGTGCCACGCGGCCGCCCGTTGTGCACATTGTAGATGTGCGCGTGCGCTTCCAAGAAGAGGCGCTCAGTCTCACGATGCAGCTCGTTGAGCGGGCGAGTGAGGCTGCCACGCTGGAACTTCTCGCGGGCGCGCTGGCCCTCGGGCGTGTTGGTCAGCCAGGGGCGAATGAGCGCCCACAGCGCCTCGCCCCGCGGTCGTGGGAGCCGCTTCTTTGTCTCTGGCTCGAAGTCACCAGCCAGTGACTCGAGCAACTCAAATGTCTCGACCTTGAAATAGAGCGGTTCGCGGAGGCGCCTTGGCGCCGAGTTGCCTTGTTGCATTTTCATTGATCCCCGAGCAGTTACGAACTTTTGTGCTGCGAATCTTAGCTCGAGGTTTTTCAAAAAGTAAACCGTCGAGGTGCCGCTCGATGTGGAAACGAGGTCTCGTCGAGACAGAGAAGCAAAATATTTTTCGACTGTGGACGTGGGAGCCTGGGGCTCGGTTGCTTAGTTTTTAAGCAGCACTTTTCCGATAATACAACGGCATACTCTCAGATATTCATTTGTATTGCAGGATAAAACTCATGCCTTTTTATACTGTATAAACGCACATAGTTTCGCGGCGCTTCGTTGAAGACATACTGTATAAACAGCTGTATATGCTCTCTAAGTTGTTGAAAGATAAGAGATAGATTGCTCGATAAGCTAAGTTGCTGAAAGATAAGAGATAGATGCAAAGTCGCCTCGAAACTATTTTCTCTCCCTAGCTGATTACTTTTTTAGAAACAAACTATTTACCCTCTGACTCTACTTTTTAAACCTATCTATCCTTCTATCTATTTATCATCTCTATGATTTTAAAGAGATAGTTCTCGATAATAGGAAATACATTTGAATATTAAGTCCTTGATTCTGCGCGCGAAGTTGCCCATCGATCGCTCCCCGCCCAAGGCCGCCGCGCCGCCTGGCTCTGTGCTGTCTTTCTTCATGCTTCAGACTATTTACTTTTTGAGCCGAGTCGTAGTAGCATCGCGCGTAGGCCCTCGGGCAAGGCGGTTCGCGTCCAGTCACTTGGGATAGTGTGCCAGGCCCGAGGCGCTTCAATCATTTGGGATATATTCAAGTTGACTAGCATCGCCACAACTACAGGACACGATCAGCGTGCCGCCAGCCAAGCCAGCCAAGTCGACTAAGTCGACAAAACAGGCCAAGCCCGCGGCACCTGGCGCCAGTGCGTCTCCGCCGCGTCGGGCCCGCGCCAAGGGTCAGGCCACTCCTCCGCCGCGATCCCAACCCCTTGAGGGTCAGGACGCGGCGGAGACGCATTCGGAGGCTGAGGTCGACTTTGCTGCTGCCTACTTGGAGCAGCTGCAGGCTGCTGCGGAACGACCGACGCAGCTCGCTGACGGACCCGACACGGCCGAGGCCACGTGGATCCGCAGTTCTGGCTTGACGCCCCTCGAGTTTTTGGTCAATACATATCGTGATCCGTTCATGGAGTCCAAGCACCGCGTTGCCGCGGCGCGTGCGGTGCTTGAGTATGCGCACAAGCGGCTCCCAGTTCCGCTGCGTCTTGGCAACGACCCAGAGAGTCCGCTGATGCCTGGCGGCGCAGTTCCTGATCTATCTAAGTTGAGTGATGACGAGCTGGAGCAGTTCGCAACTCTCATGCAGAAGATGAATGCGGGTGGGAGTATTCCAAGTGCCTAGTCCGCTGGACGTCATTGCCAGGCTGCTGCGCTCGAGGGGCAACCCACGGGCGCTTGATCGCCTCGAAGCCGTGCGCGAGCTGCGCCTTCCAATTGAGCCCTTTGATCCACGCGCTGTGGCTGACTCGTTGACTTATGCTGATGTCATCACAGCGTTGCCGCCAAGCAGCTTCGCCCGGCTTGCCGCGCCACTCAGCCACAACGACGACTGGTCGCGTCGGAACATCGACATGCTGAAGAGCCTGGTGCGTGGCGACAAACCGCAAAGCATTGCGACCATGCATCCGTCATTGCGCGAGCGCAAGTACCATGGCCTCGCGGCCGTGCCGTATCTTGACCTACGCCCTGAGTCTGTCGGACTGCGCGTGTATGGGCATGAGGGTCGTCATCGCATGCGGGCGCTGGGCGAACTCTATGACGACGCGCCGCAGCTCATGCGTGTGCACCCGGCGGCTGGCAGTAGTCGGACGTCATTCAAAGAGTTGTTGGGCGACCGAGTGCCCTGGCTCAGTGAACACAACCCATTCATCGAGGTCGATCCGCCGCTCTCACTCTTCGCGCGTGGAGGCTTGGTATGACGATTGAATTGTCTGTGACTCCCGTCGGATTCTCTTCGCCGACGGGCCTTGGGCGCGGTGGATACCTGACCCCACCGCGCCACTTCTTGGAGGCGTTATGACAATGGCATTGGCGCCAAGGCGTTTGCGCTACGCTAAGGGCGGTGCTGCGCGCCAGTTTCTCAACAGCTCGATCGCCAAGCGTCTTGATGAGCTGATGCATAACTCTGATCCTGCATTGGAGCCCTGGGTCAACTCAACCATGCGTCGCTACCTTGTGCGCGACTTCGGCACACCAGAGGACCCACTGTCACAAACCAGGGCTCGTGAGTTGGGGTTACCATCAGCTGGCCAAGGTAGCCCATTAGATTTTGAGTATTGGGCTCCACTCCGCACGCTTGATGGTTTGAACTATTTAGAGGCGCAGCGCATCGTCGGGCAACAACCGGACTACCTCCTGCAGCAACCAGACGATGCGTCGCGACTCGGCGCCTTGACGAACATATACATGCGCAAGTGGTCGCCGCTCGAGGCGGTGGGTACAAGTCAGCGGCGTGTGCAGGGTGTGGATAGTCAGATGAAGAGTCGGGCTCCGACGTTCGAAAAACTGAGTGCCAGGTATAGTGGTTTGCCTATCCCAACAGGGTTCCAAGACCTCGTCGCTGAGTATGGTCGCGCCATGAGTCCACTACCGACGTCACGTAGCTTGCCGGAAGGCGCTGCGCGACGCGCTTATGACGTGGTTGCGCCGTATGCGCAAAGCCCGCTTGGTCAAGCTGAGTTGACACAGCTGCGCAACATTGTGCCACCTGGATCTTACGGTTATGGTCGCCTCTTCCGCGGTCAGACGCGCGCGTTGCGTGACATGTACAAGCATATGGCTGACGAACCGGATGCTCCATACTCTGGGCCCCGCTTATCGGTCGAACAGACTAAGCGGTATACTCCATTCATCGACAATGCGCGGAAGAACGCAGCCAAGACTGTGCTTGAGCGTGATCCATATCTGGCCAAGCTAGACGAACCGGTCCGCGAACTGTTGATACTGCCCCATTACATGCGAGAGATCACTGATGCCCTCTCCGCTGACCTCGGCGCAGGACGTCTGCGTCCAGAGTCTCTGTCTAGGCTCAGCGTGCCAGACGCAGCGCGTCGGGCTGGTGAATACTACGCCAACCTCGCCAAGTACAAGGAGGCTGACCGCCTCGTTAAACTCAAGAAGATGCTAGCCAGTCCTGATGGCCTCGAGATTGCGCGTGAATATCCAGGTGGTTGGCGCTGGGACAAGTTGCTTACGGCAAAGCGCGCGGCTGATGAGGCCTGTGTTGCGGGTTCGACATGGTGCACGCAGTCGGAGAATGTGGCTAGGAATTATTTGAACAAGAATGACCTCTATCTGCTGCGTGATCCGTCTGGTGGTGGACGCGTGCAGGTGCAGTACGATCCGTTGGTGGGAGAGATTAAACAGATTCGCAACCGCAAGCAGAGTGGCCGCGTCAGTGATGAAGTCATGCCATATGCACGTGACATAGTTAACTTGCTCAGTCCGCGCTCAGTCTCTAATTATGAGGCGCGTCAGGCGTTCGGATTAGATGATGGCGACTGGCGCACGTTGTTGACCAACCAAGTTCCATATTTGAAGAAAGAGTGATGACATGAGAATAGTTGACCGCAAGACGACGACGGGCGCTGGCGCCTGGTTCCGTGTACAAGGCGCGCTGCCACAGCTTTCCAATCGCACATTCCACGCACTGGTTGAGGGTAGCGGTGCCGTGTCGGCGACGATCGACATCGAAGTGAGCAACGACGGTGTCAACGTGGCGAAGGTACTCGCGAGCTTGGCACTCACGGGCACTGGTATCGACAACGACGCGCTCGCCAGCGCAGAACCATGGCTCTACGTGCGCGGCAACGTGACCGCCATCTCGGGCACCGGCGCGCAGGCCAGTCTCATTCTTGGTGTGTAGTGATGGAGTGGTGTGATCGCGCGCTTATTATGTCTCCGTATTACTACGGACTGTGTAAGTCACCAAAGTTGTTCAAGAAAGAATTGCGTAGGTTGAAAGTTCCGAAAGAACAGTGGCCGTCGTTCCTTGGTAACAAGTCAGCGAATGCGACCCTGCACTTCTTCGAGACTGGTAGCGGTAAGAAGGCTGCGATCTGCTGCTTGGGCAGTATGAAAGGAAAAACAAAAGAGCAAGTGTTTTCGCTCTTGCTCCACGAAGCGGTGCACCTGTGGCAAGCTATCAGAGAAAGCTTGGGTGAGAAGGCGCCCAGTCCTGAGTTCGAAGCGTACGCGATCCAAACAATCGCGCAGCGGTTGATGGAGGCGCTATGAAGTTTAGTTTTACGTGTGAGTAGTTGGAGGGTCGACTGGCGGACTTCTGGTCTGCAGTCATGAACTTTACAAGGAGATGACAATGCACTATCGGAACGGTCGTGAGGCCAAGAATGGCGACAATATCGTGCAACTCGGCGAGGGTGGTCGCATCACGGCCTTTGGTACGTTGCAAGACGCAGTACCAGGCAACGACTACTGCAACGGCAACATCGTCGGCCCCGGCAGCGTGACCATGGCCTGCTTGTGCGACTGCCTCCACGTTGACGACGTCGCCGCGCTGTTGGTTGACGCCGGGTTGGGCCAGCGTCCGCCTGGAATGTAGCTGTGAAGCGCTTGACGTTTCCCTGCTGGCAGTGTGGCAAGAGCCTCATGGCGCGTGGGTCTGTGACCGTGCGCGACCCACTCGGGCACGAGCACCGAGTGCACAAGGCTTGTCGGGCTGACGCAGAGGCCCAGCTCAAGCGCTACACAGCAGCGCCGCCACAACCTATGAGGCGCGTAGAATGAAGTTCTCAGCTGCTGAGCTCAACCACATCACACGCGCAGTGCAACGCGAGCAACAGCGCCGTCTGTTGCGTCGCCACCACGCCTTTACGAAGGGCGCGTGGAGTGTGATTGAGCCTGGCACGCCGTTCAAGGACAACTGGCACCTGCATGCGATCAGCGACCACCTCGAGCAGGTGAGTGCCGGACACATCCGCACGCTGATAATCAACATCCCACCCCGGCACATGAAGTCGATCGGCGCCAGCGTCACATGGACACCGTGGGAGTGGGGTCCAAACGGCATGCCGTCGCGTCGGTTTCTTTACTCGTCTTACGCCGGCTCGCTCTCAGTGCGTGACTCGCTCAAGGCCAGGCGCATAATTCAATCTGCTTGGTATCACGAGTTGTGGGGAGACGCCTTTGAGTTGTGTGGCGACCAGAACGCCAAGCTTCGGTTTGAAAACAGCAAGACTGGTTATCGGCTCGCGACTAGCGTCGGCGGTCTGGGCACGGGCGAAGGCGGCGACATCGTGGCGGTCGACGACCCACACAATGTGCAGGAAGCTGAGTCTGAGGCGGTGCGCACCTCGACCGTCGACTGGTGGTCGGCGACGATGAGCACGCGCGTCAACGACCCTGAGACCGGCGCTTTTGTCATTATCATGCAGCGTGTGCATGAAGGTGACGTCACTGGCTTTGAACTCAAAGAACGCGCCGACGACTTCAAGAGCCAACTGGGCGAGTGCGTGCACCTCTGCCTGCCTGCCCGGTTCGAGGTAGCCAGGCGTTGCGCGACATACGTCAACGGGGTCAAGTTTTTCGAAGATCCACGCACCAAAGAGGGTGAGTTGCTCTGGCCTGAGCGTTTCTCTGACCGCGCAGTCAAGACACTTGAAAAGAAGTTGGGTGAGTATGGAACAGCTGGCCAGCTGCAGCAGCGCCCGGCGCCGATTGGAGGCGGCCTCCTCAAGCCCAAGTTCGTGCGGCTCTGGCCGGCAGAGAAGAGCTTGCCGCGGCTAGTGCACGTCATCCAGAGCTATGACACAGCCTACACAGAAAAGACGACCGGAGACCCCACGGCGATGCTCGCCCTGGGAGTCTTCGAGCACCGCGGTCAGCATCGCGTGTTGCTGCTGGACGCTTGGCAGGAGCACCTCCACTACCCGGCACTGCGGAAGCGCGCGAAGGAGGACTTCAAGGCCTGGTATGGCGATGACGACTCGGGCGCTTACACGACCAAGGTAGTCGTCGAAGAAAAGTCATCGGGCCAGAGTCTGCTGCAGGACTTGAGGCTGGCCAACCTGCCGGTGTTTGCCTACAACCCAGGCCGGGCCGACAAGGTGGCACGCGCCGAGGTCGCGGCGCCGTACCTCGAGGCGGGGCTGTTCTACATGCTTGAGTCTAAGCAGGACCCAGGGATGGCCGTTAGTTGGGCTAGGTTCGTGCTGAAGGACTTCGAGGGCTTTCCAAACAGTGACGACGACCACTCGGTCGATTGTTTCACACAAGCAATCATCTACCTGCGCGACGCGGGCTTTCTCCGTATCGATGCGATTGATATTGAGGATGAAGAAGACTATGACACAAAGAGACGTGGCAATCCGTATGCTCGGTAGCAAGAGAATCTACGCCACTAAAGACGAAGCTTTTGTGGCGTTGGAGAAGAAGCGCCGTGAAGTAGCGGCACAACTCCACGATCAAATTGCGCAGTTGACTGCCCAGTTGCGACAAAACAAGATTGATTTTGAAGCCGAGGCCGCCCGCGTGCAGCGCTTCTATGAGAACTTGGACAGGCGTGCCGAGCTGGAGGCTGACATGGCAAACCCGCCGGCAGAAGTGCTGGTGCCTGGGGAGGTGACTGATGCCGCAATACTACAGACCTGATTTAGGCAGACTCACAGGCGCTGCGCACGTAGCTGCTGAAAAGCGGCGGCTGGCCTCACTTACGCCCGAGGAGCGTGCGGCCCGTGAAGCCCAAGAGGCCCGCGAAGACGCGCGCGCGACTAATGAGTTCGCCGTGCTGGGCGCAAACGCAGTCGGACTCACGCCGCTGGGGCTCACCATGCTGCGTGATCTCTGGACTGAGCGAAAGCCTTTCGAAGCTCCACCACTTGGCACCTATGACTGGTGGGTTGAGAAGTTGGGCGGCAATCTCGCCGATCCAGAGTTGCAGGCACTCGACACACAGTACATGCTGGCACAGCTGCCACTCATGGCGGCTAGTGTACCATCGCTCGTTCGTGGCGCGAAGCACGGCGCGAAGTGGCTTGGTCGCACAGCGCGTGAGAAGTTGCCAGAGATGGCGAGCAAGACGTTGGACAAGCTCGGCCCGCTGCAGGCGATGACGCCGCTGTACGCTGTCAAACCGAAGGGTGGTGATTGGTTCGGTCAGAATCTCGACGATTATATCAATGAGGTCAACTTCAACCGTCTGGGGATTGACAATGAACCGATGGATAAAGCACTCAGCGCGTGGAATAACAAGCAGTTGAAGCGCTGGGTGAAGACCTACCTAGGCACGGCTGAAGACCCACTGCTCGAGTTGGAGCGCCGCGGTGAGCTGCCATTTTCTCTCGAGTCTATGGAGAACTACCTCGACTCGACATTCGCCAAAGAACACCAGCCTCCGATAGATGCGGGCGGCACCATCCACCACAGATTGACTGGCCGGCGGCGACGGACGCCGTATGAGCAGTTCGCTGACTCACTAGTTTTGCAAAACAAGGGTGGGAACCTGCTCAGCAATCACCCGTGGAGTCCTTTCAGCATAGATGAGATACAGCGCTATTACAAGCAGGGCTTTCCGATGGGTAGCTTCAGTGATGGTGAAGAGTACGCCAGAGCCAAGAAGGATTGGTTTATAAATCAACCATCCGAAGAACAGTGGGATTTTAAACACGATTTGGAAGATGTTGAACTTCCAAAGCAGCATGAGCACGTCTACAAAGACCCACACAAACTGCTCTACGATACGAGGATTGATTTTAATGAGTGGGACCCACTCCAGATAGCTCACATCAATGACTATCTGGAGCAGCACTACACGCCTGAGCAACTCGCGCGCATCTCGTTCCCAGAAGCAGCGCGCGGCACTGCGTTGTGGGACAAGAAGCTTGCCGAGGCACAGCGCAAGGCTGCGCTCCAAGCAACTCAGGGGTTGGCGACGCGGATCTTCAAGGAGTACCCAGAGAACAACCCACAGGGTTTGCGCTGGGTTGAGCTGGCACTGCCGGCGCCAGAGCTGCCAGAGGGCTTCAGAGTCGCGCCCAGTGTGCGTGGAGAAGGGCTTTTCAACGTGCTCGACGCAGCCGGCAAGCCGGTCTCAGTCGGTGCGACTGAGAACGAGGCGCTGGGACTCTTCGATCGTGCTACCAGACGTCAGCAACTCGCCGACGCGCTGAGGTATGAGGGCAACACGATGGGCCACTGCGTCGGTGGGTACTGCGACGACGTGGTGAGTGGCCAGTCGCGCATCTTCTCGCTCCGCGACGCCAAAGGCGAGCCGCACGTGACGATCGAGGTCGACCCACAAGGCGGCGCGTACGACGAAGATGGGTCGTTTACTGGGGGATCTAGTTCTCCGGCCATCCTCCAGATCAAGGGCAAGCAGAACCGCGCGCCGAACCCAGAGTACCTTCCATTTGTGCAAGACTTTGTGCGCTCACAAGAGTGGTCGAGGATCGGCGACTTGCGCAACACAGGACTATACAAGATCGGTCCGAAATACTTCACGATGGCTGAGATTGATAAAGCTGTTGGAAACAACGCATCTGCGGTTAACTATTACGATGCCATCTACGACAACGCGCAGCGCGGTTTGGTCAAACTAGATCCGGAAGATCTGCAGGTCTTTCGCAACCTAGGGTTTGAGGACTTCGCGGCCGGCGGTGCGGTAGAATCACCCGAGGTCGACGACGCCGCGCTCGGCCGCCTCTTGATGGAGCTTTAAGAAGATGCCTGACATGTCACAACTGCCTTTGGAACCTGACTACAACCGCGCAATCCCAGGCGAGCGTCTTGCGCCGTCTGAGGCTCCATCACCTGACGAACTGACTGACTTAGAGGCGGCGGAGTATATTGAGAACGACGATGGTTCGGTGAGTGTCGTGCCTCCGGCTGCAAAAGCGCCACCCGACACGAAGTTTCATGACAACCTCATTCCAATGCTGCGCGAGACTGATTTCAACATCTCAGGGCTGGCGGCGGATTTGCAGGAATACATCGACTTCGACAAGAAGGCGCGTGAGGAGCGAGACAAGCTCTACGCCGAAGGTCTCAAGCGCACTGGTCTCTCTGGGGAGGTTGTGGGGGGCAGCGCCGATTTCGACGGGGCGAGCAAGGTTGTACATCCAATGCTCGCCCAGGCCAGCGTCGACTTTCAATCACGCGTCATCAAAGAGCTGTTTCCTGCTGCAGGACCGGTCAAGACGAACATCGTTGATACACTTGAGTTCGATAAACTTGACAAGGCAGAGCGAAAGCGCAAGTTCCTCAACTGGCAGCTTACGTCCCAGAGTGGGAAGCAGGCGATCACTGAGTATCGCCCTGAGCTAGAGCGTTTGACAGCGCAGCTGCCGATGGGAGGCTCGCAGTATACCAAGCTCTACCACGACGGCCAACGCATCAGGGCAGAGACGATCTACGTTGATCGCATGCTACTGCCATTTGATACAGCTGACTTCTACTCAGCCTCGCGCCAGACGCACTGGCAGCAGTTGAGTCGCACGACGTTTGAACGTCGAGTGGCGAGCGGGCTCTACGCCGAGCCCAGGGTCAAGATCGATCCGTCTAACATCGAGGAGCAATCACGTGCGCAGGTCGTCTCTGACAAGATAGAGGGCCGTGACGACGACCAGAGTTACAACATCGACGGTCTGCGTGATGTCTACGAAACCCAGCTCGAGCTGGAGATTGAGCAAGACAAAGAGAGTGGTGGCGCGAGGGTGCCTTACGTCGTCGTGTATGACGAGGCGACACGTGACGTCATCTCAATTCGACGCAATTGGCTCGAAGGCGATGAGGACCACGCCAAGCTCGATTGGTTTGTTGATTGGACATTCATCCCGTGGCGTGGAGCCTACGGTTTGGGTCTCTATCAACTGATTGGTTCGCTCTCAGTCGCTGGTACAGGCGCCATCAACGCCTTGCTAGACGCAGCACTCGCCAACACGATTCCCTGCGGTGTGCGGATGAAGACGAACACACCAGGACAGACAGTGGCGCCGACCTTCGGTGAGTTTGTCGAAGTCGAATTTCCACCCAACGTCGATGACATCCGCAAGGTGGCGATGCCACTGCCGTTCAACCAACCCAGCCCTGTGCTGTTTCAGCTGCTTGAGTGGCTGACGCAACAAGCGCAGCAGGTAGTGTCGACAGCTGAAGAACGGATCGCAGACGCCAGCTCGACGATGCCTGTCGGCACAGCGCTGGCTCTCATTGAGCAGGGCTCGCAGATCTTCAGCGCGATTCACAACCGTTGCCACCACAGCCAGGCGAAGGCGTTGTCTATCATCTGCCGGCTCAACTCGCAGTATTTGGATGAGGAAAGCATAGCTGAAGAGCTGGGCGACCTCAAGATTACGCGCCAGGACTTTTTGACGTCACACGACATCCAGCCGGTCAGCGACCCCAACATCTTCAGTGAAGGCCAGCGCTATGCACAGAACCAGGCGCTGTTGCAGCTCTCGTCAGATGCTCGAGTCAAGTACAACATCAACGAGATCCATCGACGGTTGCTCAAGACGCTGAAGATTGACAACATCGATGCTGTGCTGCCCGCCATCCCACAACCAAAGTTGCTCGACCCAGTCTCTGAGAACGTCGCGGTGACGCAGGGGATGCCGATTGCTGCCTTCCCCCAGCAGAGCCACATGGCTCACATGGTGACGCACCTCTCATTCGCTGTGAGTCCGCTCTTCGGCGGTGGTTTGTTATTGGGTCCGGCTGTGGTTGGTCCGTTGCTTGAGCACGTAAAGCAGCACCTCACGTTCTACTACCTCGAGGCAATGAAGACCAGCACGCAGGCGATGATGGCTCTGGGTCAGCCAGAGAGTGAAGAGACTGCAGCTGCAGCGGCACTGTCAATGCTGCAAGAGGTGCAGCAAGAGCTTGCTCCAATCATGCAGATGATTCAGCAGGCTCAAATGCTCGCGCAGCAGTTTGCGCCGCAGGCGCCTGCTGATCCAAAGGCGCAGGCATTGCTACAGGCCTCGCTCGCCGAGACGAAGCGCAAAGAGACGCGCGACAAGGCTGAGCTTGAGCAAGCACAGCAAGAGCAAAGAGTGACTGAGCAGCTAGAAGCGCTGCGTGTGTCGATCGAGTCTGGGAAGAATACACAAGACAACATCACTCACATGCTCACCGAACTGCTCAAGAACCACGACGACAACAAGACGCAGCTCGCAATCGCGCAGCGGCAGTCAGCGATGGACGCACATGGCCAGGCGCTTGACCGTGAGCACTCACATCATTTGGAGGATGCTTCACAAGAGCACCAGATGCAGCTCGACTTGCTCAACTTTGAGGCTGAGGCAAACCAACCGGCAGCTGGCCTCGAGACGAGCGACACCGGCATTGACCCCGAGACTATCGGACAGTTGCTCGGCTATTTGAAGCAGCAAGATGCCAAGCTGCAGCAGTTGAGTGACACCGTAACTCAGTTGAACAAACCGCGCAACTATGAGTTCGTTCTTGGTAAAGACGGACTTCCCTCAGGACTTCGGACTGTGGAGTAACTTAGATGGGAATCAAACACGCCAAGAGCAACATCATCGCCGACTTTGTCGGTGTGGTGACTTTGTTCAACTCAGCTGGTCTCTCAACGACTGCCAACGCGACTGACCTCGTCAGGCCATCTGATTGGAATAGCGCCCACGTCATCCAACAAACATTCGGCGGCAACACTGTCGGTGCCAGCACGCACAGTGGTGAAGACTTGGTGCTTGCTGGCGGACCAAATATCACACTCAGCTATACTAATGGAACTTTGTCCATTAGCGCCCCACCCCCATTTAGCGGCTTCGCAGTCGCGGCTGGGACACAGACTGGCAACTCTGGGACTATTCAATTTGCCAATTCGAACGGCATCACGTTCGGGATGTCAGGCTCGAGCCGAGTTACGGCAAGTCACAACGCACTGACGTCGCAGTCTGTGCAGACACAAGGTAGTGTTCAAGTACAGGGCTCTACTGGGGCGATCTCGTTCGCGAACGGAAACGGCATCACGTTCGGTGGCAATGCCAGCACCATCACAGCCAGCCACAATGCGGCAGCTAGCAACCACAGTCACGGAAACCCGACGTTAGCTCTCACAAATTTGAGTGGGACGACTGCCAGCAACTCGGCTGGTTTCACTCTATCGCTGTCAGTCGCCGCCCCTGGCGGAGGTGGAGGCGGAGTCAACATCGCGGCCAGTGACACTACGTTCACCAGTGGCACTGTGCAGTTCAGCGGGCTTGGTGCGGCGACGGTGCGCACGACGACTGGGCAGCGAGTAGACATCTCAGTCCCCAACGCGTCGTCTCTGAGTGCTGAAGGGAATCTAACAATTACTCCAAGTGGGAACACACTGACTTTGTCAGTGGCCCCACAGACTAACCAAACTATCGGTCTTTTTGGTTCTAGTCAAACGACTGGTCAGTCAAGCTCTAGCACGATCGACGCCCGTAGTCTCACAATTATTGGTAGGGGAGGCATCAGTGTTGGTCTGTCAGACAGTGCGTTCATTATTTCCGGTGCGACTGGAGGTGGTGGAGGTGGGGGTGGAATCAACATCGCAGCCAGTGACACCACGTTCACCAGTGGCACTGTGCAGTTCAGCGGGCTTGGAGCTTTAACAGTTGGGACTACTACGGGGCAGCGTGTTAACCTGTCTGTTCCAGCGACGTCGAGTCTTAGCGCGACTGGTGCTGTCAGTATCAGTGTCAATGGGAGCACAGTTAGCATAGGTGCTCCAGTACAGACAAACCAAACAATGGGAGTCTATGGTGTCTCAAACACTACCGGACAATCATCCTCTTCTACCTTTGATGCGCGAAGTATTAGCTTTGCAGGAGCAGGTGTCGCGTCTGTCGGATTTAGTGGTGCATCTGTCATCATCTCCGTTCCAAGTGGAGGCGGTGCTGGCGATGGAGTTAACGCGCTTGTCATTAACGGTGGAGCAAGCAGCCAAAGTACTACGCTCACGCTTAGCAACAGCAACAATGTCTCATTTGGAATCGCTGGAGGAGTTATCACAGCTACGGCGAGTTATTCGCAAAGCACTGGCCCAGCAGCCTTCGCGGCGGGTACTCAGACCGGCACGTCGGGCACGCTCAACTTCGTCAACTCAAACGGAATCTCTTTCGGACTCAGTGGATCAAGCCAGTTAACGGCAAGCTACACCGTCCCAACACAGACTAACCAGTCTATCGGTCTCTATGGCTCGAGTCAGACTGTCGGTCAGTCATCGTCTAGCACGGTCGACGCCCGCAGTCTTACAGTCATCGGTAAGGGTGGAGTCAGCGTCGGTCTGTCAGATGGAGCTCTCTTGATATCTGGGGAGACCAGTGCGTCGTCACTAGTCTTCAGTAACTCAAATAATGTCAGCTTTGGAATCAATGGGAGTACTCTCACTGCGACTGCGTCGTTCGCCCAATCTAACCAGACGGTGGGTCTATACGCCATCAGCAACACGACGCAATCGAGTTCAGGGACTCGTGACGCGCGATCGCTGTCATTCGTCGGGGCGGGTGTCGCGTCGGTCGGTGTCACGAATGGGTCGGTAGTCATTAGCGTCCCGGCCGGAGGTGGCGGAGATGGAGTCAATGCGTTTGTTGTGAATGGTGGCGCCAGCACAGCCAGTACGACTATCACGCTCTCAAACAGTAACAACGTCAGCTTTGGACTCAACGCTGGCGTTATCACAGCAACCGCGTCGCACCCCAACACCGGGTCTTGGACCCACTATGGTAATACTGGACTGTCGAGTACAGGTACAACAGACTATCAAAACATGCACATTATCGGACTGGGGCAGGCCTATGTCTACCCATTCACGATTGGTGGCACGACGGCGCTGGCGTTCGACGTGGGTCGTCCCGAAGTATCTGTGGTTGGCAACACTGCAGGCAACACAGCTTCGTTTTTGCTCTCGGCGCCAGTCCGACACGTCTACTCTGGTGCCGGCAACGTCACTGTTGGTCTCTCATCAGTCGGCGGTAATGTCACGCACATCATCAGCGGCTCGCAGAGCGCGCAGACGGTGGGACTCTATGGTTCCAGTCAGACGACTGGCCAGTCAAGCTCTAGCACAATCGACGCGCGGAGTCTCACCGTCGTAGGTAGAGGTGGTGTCAGTGTCGGTCTGTCAGACGGCGCACTCATCATTTCTGGTGCGACTGGTGGAGGTGGGGGTGGCGGTGGCCTCGGTGCGATCAACAACAGTCAGACGACATACACGTCTGGCACTGTGCAATTCAGTGAGGGCGGTGGTGCCATCACAATCGCCAGCACGACTGGTCAGAAGCTGTTGTTCAGCGTCCCGGCGACGTCAAGCCTCAGTGCGACAGGGCAACTTAGCATCAGTACTAATGGGAGTACAATTAGTCTCGGCGTGCCGAACAAAGTGACGCTTGATGGGTATAACCCACATGGTGGTGGTGTGATGGTCACTGGGCAGGCGGG
>WBZU01000251.1_pt2 | contig 46570 bp, 73 predicted proteins | sample 5204311 | NCBI WGS metagenome assembly WBZU01 (sample SAMN12344359, study PRJNA552823) | activated sludge metagenome | biome: Activated sludge suspended growth; feature: Nitrification reactor; material: Wastewater; isolation source: activated sludge from nitrification reactor of wastewater...
CACTCGCGCTTCAGGCGAGCAGCCACCTCGTCGCTGATCGCCGCCGGCGCGGTGAGCACGCCGCTCGGGCGCGCCATGTTCTGAAAGAACTTCGCCGCGCTCGCGTCGATCTTGAGGCCGAGCGTGGCGGCCACGCCGCACGCGAAGATGGGCGAGACGCCGACCAGCGGATGGAACAGGCACTCCATGCGGTCGTGGATGATCTCGGAGGCCGTTAGCTCGATCGTCGTGCAATCCAGCTCGCCATCGACGTAGGACCCGGCCGTGTCCTCCGGCCATCCCTTGCGGATCGCGGCTGCCTCGACGCACTTTGAGAGCATCGTCTCCGGCATCGTGTGCCAGTTGCGCTTGTCGGGGTCGAGGACAGGCTCGGAGAGCGTCACCTTACGCCTTTGGCCCTTCGGACCCTCCCACCGCTCTGTCACGACTGGAGCACGCTCATCCCAGCGCAGGCGCTCGCGAATCGGATGCCAGGAGCCATGAGCGAACTGGTAGACCGTGACAGTGCAGTCGATGATGCCACGCGGGTTCGCCGGCCCCTTGGCCGCTTCGTCATAGGTGAAGATGGGCGGGCTCTCGTCGGGGCGATAGTTGCCCGTGCGCGCCGCGATCTTGCGATAGAGACCGATCGCCAGCACCGGGGCGAGCCGGCGCTTCTCCGAGTTGTTCGGGTCGAAGACGAAGAAGTAGATGTCGCGAGTGAGAGGGTTGGCGCGGTAGACCTCGCACCAGTCGATGGCCTCGTTGATCTCGCTGGGCAGAAGGTCCTTGCCGACCGTCTTGGCGAACAGCGCCAGCCGGCCCTTGTCGGCCCGCGTCAGGGCTCCCCGAGCGTGCATAGATGGAACGATGGACTGGCCCATTGTCATGTCCTTTTTATTGCGATTGTTGAGCCGCCGTTGCTCAGCGTGGCGCCGGCAACAGATCTTTCCTTGAGCGCCGCAAGAAGCTCGCGCTTGTCGAGCTTCGGGTCCTGGGCGATCCAGAACTTGGCCGGGATCTCTGCCTCGTTGGTCACGATCACCTTCGGCGGCGTTGCCTTCAGCGTCAGCGTGGCGACAGGGTATGAGAGCTTTTTCAGATCGACGGATTGCATGGCGTTGGCGATGGCTGCCCGCGTCGTCTCAACGCGATCGTCAAGCCGGTCCTTGCGCGCCTTCATCTCTTCGATTCGCGTCTTGAGCGCCGCGGAGAACGCCTCCCACTCCGCGATCATCTCGACGGCTGCGGCAATCGCTTCCTTCAGTCCCGTCTCGCCTTCGAGAAAGTCCTCTGCCGCTTGCTCATCGTCTCCGATGATGTCGCGGACGTTGGCCAATAGCGCGCGAGCGGCTTCGGCCTCTCTGTCGATTTCGCGAACGTACATTTGCCCCTCACTTCGCCGCGCTCATCAGGTGCGATATGATCGCCCCGAGAGCCATTGCCCCAATTACAAACCCGACCATCAAAACAACGTCACTCGCGCCGTACTCAGGCATCACACCCTCACTTGACCCTTGAACGCGCCTCGTCGATGGCAATGGCCAGAAGCTCAGGGCCGCCCTCGTCGAGAATGCGGCGCATCACCGTCTCGAGAAGCTGAATGCTCATGCCCATGGAGATCGCCGGCAGCGCCTCGTCTGGGATAGGCTCACCAGCGAGCCTTGGAGTGGGAGGAACGGGCCGCTGCCGAAATTGCGGCCGCAGAATATTGCTCGCATCGGCGCTTATAGTGGCAGTCATCACACGATTTCTCCTGCTTCTTGAGCCTGCCGATTTCGGCGGCTTGTCGGTCTAGCTTCCGCCCCTGTGCTGCGTTCATGGCTCGGAGGCGGTCAATGCGAAACTCCAACGCTGCTACCTTATCGGACATCATTGCCTCTACTTGTACGGCTCGATGAGCCAATCATAATCATCGTTGTGAATTCCCATTGCGTGATCGAGCGCGGCATAGACTGCCCGATCGGCAATAGACTCATGTTTGTCTCGTTGCATGGCATTCCTGATGTCGCTATTGAGCTTGAGACCACGATGCTTTTTCTTGTGGTGTTGGTAGACTGCATTCGGATCAGCAAATAGCTTCCCGCAATGCCTACAGCGGAGATGATCGTTGCCCATCACAGCCTCTCGTGCTGCAGGTGGCCGTAGCCGAGTTCCGGCTTCTCGTACCGGCCGACATCGGCTAGAATGTACGAGCACTCGTCAGGGTTGTTTTCGAGGATCGCTTTTTCCAACGCCTCGAAAAGAAGACGCGCAAACGAGAAGCCGTGCGGGTCGATCTCGAAAAGTCCCTTCTCGCCGTCCGTCGTCCAGCCGACGACTTCGATCTTGCCGCAGACGACATCGTCGCAGTCGGGGTCGTATCCGATCACCGCGCGACCTTCGAACAGGCCGACCGAAAAACGCCGATGCGGCTCTGTGCGAATGGAAAGCTCTTCGAAGGTGACGGTCCGCTCTTCCTGAAGCATGGTGGCTCTCCGTTTGATCGGCGGCCCCGGCCGGGGTTTCTGGTCCCCCGGCCGGTCCCCGCTAAACGGCACTGCGTCGGGGTGCCCATCTTGACGCCGTGCCGCTAATCCTTTGGGGCGGGACACCTGATGCCCTCTGGTCCCGCCCCGCCCCCGCACCTGTGATCTGTTGCTCATGTCTGGCGCAGGCTGGGAAGTGTTCGGTCAAAGCAGCGCTGGTTGATCGCTCTTTCGGTCGACCTTGGGGTCAAACATGCGCATGGAGCTGAGAGCCGCTTCGTACTCGTCACGCGAGTAGACGGTCATGATCTCCCATCCGTCGGCGATCCATTTTCCGCAGTCCTTGGCGACCGTCTTTTTCCAACTCGCCTCATGCTTTGAGCTAAAAGCGCTGCCGAGGCTGGCAGAGATCACTCCAGCCCAAACGCCGTTCCTGTGTGCGATATGTGCCCAAGGCTTGCGGTCCATCTTGCCCTCTCTGAAATCCGTTCACCGACGCCTCGCCCGAAGCCGGGGAGCTGCGAGCGCTGGACTGGCTGACTGGGTTCGCCAGGGCGCCGGTGACAGGTAGACGATGCGTTAATTCAATCGCGCTGTCAACAGCCGAGTGAGATTTTTTTAGCGCGCGCTCCGTCCTGTGGAAATCTTGACACGGTTGTAGCTCCGCCTTGACCTCGCGATTGATGTATCGCATAGTCCCACCATGAGCGAAAACACAGATACGACAATCGACCGCCTGCGCATCCGCATCATGGCCTACATGCAGCGGCACCAGCTCTCGCGGCGTCAGATGGCGGCCCGCGCCGGCATCACCGAGATCGTGTTGCGTCAGCTCCACAAGCCGACATGGAACCCTCGAGCCGAGAACCTGAGACGGCTGGAGATGGCCATGCGCGCCCCTTTGGGAAACGGCGCAAATCAGGCTAGGCTCTCAGCCTATCCCCACCGCGTACCGTAGCGTCCCTGTCCGTTCCGCGTTGTGTTCCCGCCCCGGCAATCACGCCGCTGGGCCATGAGAAAGCACGCGACATGACCAGTGGAACGCAGTGGAACGCTAAGGAACTCCTGAGAACGCGCCTGCTTCGGCACCGCGAGCCCGGCGTCAACCTCTGGCAGATACATCCGGACATCGAGATCGCGCTGTTCGCGATCAATCCCGTGACCAAGAAACCATTCCTCGGCGGCACTCGCCCTCCTGCCGAGAGCCCTGCCGGTGCGCATTCCCCAATGCCTCCGGCAGGGCCGGAATAGAAAAACCCGCCGGAGGGGCAAACCCCGGCGGGCTCGGTAGTCATGTCCCTGTAGGTAGGTGAGATCATGCAACACTGTGCAGACGAAATCAAGTCCATCCTTGCGAATTCCACGGGTAACCCGACCCGCAAGGTGATCGCCCTTTTGGCTGCGATTGGGGTGACGAAGACCAGCGACGTCGCGGCTATTCTCGGCATCACGGATCGGGCTGTTCGGAAGGCAAAAGCGGAACCTGAGTTCCGGAACCGCAGTTCCGATGAGCGGAACCTGAGTTCCGGAAGCGGAACCACAGTTCCGGAACCTGAGTTCCGGTCCAAAAAAGAAATCCCCCCCACACCCCCTAAAGAAAAAACTACACTACCCAGAACTACCCTTAACGTTCAACAACTGGACGCGCGCGAGCCAGCGCTTGGACCGAACGAAAAGTATCTGGCTTGCAAAGCCAACTTCAACGGCTCAACCGAGTGGATGCTCGAAACGCTCGAGCGAGCGATTGCAAGCGCAGACCGCCAGATGGTCGTCGAATGGTTGTTCAACACGACGAACATTCACGGCGCCGAGTTCGTCCGTGGCGCGTTCCAGCAGGTCAACAACGCCATGCTGGCCAAGAACCGTATCAGCCGGTTGCCGGGGTTCATTTCGAGCACAGCGGCCTCGCTGAAGGCCAAGGCCGCAGCGGCGCCGATTGACGCCCTCGAAGCCGATCGGCTCGCCTATCGCCGTCAAGCCGAAGCCATCGCGGGGTGCTCGCTGTGAACGTGCACGCCATGCAATCCAGCTTCAAGGTCGGCCGCGCTACGGTCGTCTCGGATTGGGATGCTGAGCAGTCGATAATCGGCCGCGTTCTCGTGAGCCCGATTCTCATGGATGAAGTCTCGGCCAGGTTGCAGCCGCAGGACTTTGCCCATCCATTCCACGCCAGCCTGATCCGGCTGCTGTCCAGCCTCATCGCCGAAGGCCGCACGCCGTCGCTGCAGTCTGTGCTGGCGATTGTCGGCGATCAGGAGCTTGAGCCGAACCTATCTGTCCGCAGCTATCTTTCCGGGCTCATGGCGCACCAGCCGGCGGGCAACCTCGTGCCTCTGGCTGACGCGATCGAAGTCGTGCGGGACAAGGCGCAGCGCACCGCCGTTGCCACCATCGCGAATATGCTGGCGGCCCGCGCGGTGGCGCAAGATACGTCGGTAGCCGACATGGCTACCGATGCCGTTCATGCCCTCGACGACGTGCTTTCATCAGTGCGGCAGGGGAAGACCGACGTCTACGACCTGGACGAGGCCGCAGAGCGGGCGCTGCGCCATCACGCCAGCTCTGACCGCGTTTACCCGACGACCGGCCTTTCCGACCTCGACAGGATCATCGGCGGCTGGCCTCTGGGGCAGCTTTCGATATGGGCAGGGCGCCCTGGTATGGGCAAGTCGGCCTGCGCCACCAGCGCCGTTTTCCGCGCGGCGCAGGCTGGCCATGGCGTCGGGTTCTTCTCGCTCGAGATGCAGGGCGAGCAGCTTGGGTCGCGCATCCTGACCGACCTTGCTTTCTCTCACGACGACCCGATCCATTACGAGGACATGCTCAATCGGCGCGAGATCCCCGAGCACCACATGCGCCGGCTGATCCGTGCCAAGTCGGTGCTGAAGGAGATGCCGGTCCAGATCGAGGAGCGGCGCGACCTCACCATGGCCGAGATCGCAGCGCGTACGCGCAAGATGGCCAACGCCTTTGACAGGGCAGGGCGGAAGCTCTCCGTTGTCTTCGTCGACCATATGGGCCTTGTCACTCCGTCCGGTCGCTACAAGGGGAACCGCGTCAACGAGGTCGGCGAGATCAGCAGCGGGCTGGCGACGCTGGCCAAGGATCTCGACATCGCCGTCGTTGCCCTGTGCCAGCTCAATCGCGCTGTTGAGGGCAGGGACAACAAACGTCCTGGCCTTTCAGACCTTCGTGACAGCGGCTCCATCGAGCAAGACGCAAGCGTGGTCGTCTTCACGTTTCGCCCCGCCTACTACTTCGAGCAGCGGCAGGACGACCCAAGCAAGGAGCAGGATCGGCTGCACATGCTCGAGAAGACGCGCAACAAGCTCGAGCTCGCCGTGGCCAAGAATCGCAACGGGCGTGTCGGAACTGTGGACGCTTTTGTCGACATTGGCGCCAACGCGATCCGCAACTCTGCGCATGGGAGGTTCTGATGAAAGTCCTCACCGTGGCCGAAGCTCTGGCGGAGCCGAAACGGTTATTCGTTGATGATCCTAAGTTCGGCGCGCGCGAGCAGTTTTGGGAGACTGATCCCGTGCTGTGGCGCAACTGGCAATGGGCCGTCACCAGCTACGGCATCGAGAACGTGCGCGGTCCATATCACTACTACATCCCGAAATGCGCCTTCGATGACTGGTGGCCTGATCACATGGCGGGCAAAAATTGGGTCGATGCAGAGGCTTTCAGCGAGTGCTTTGCGAAGGCGATGGAGATGCACCAATGACCTGGACCCTCGTCCTCCTCCTCGCCTCTGGCGAGATGTCATCCGGCCCTGTTGACCCCTACCGGTGCAGGCAGACTGAGATGCGGATCGCCTCGGGATGGGTCGGGCACTACTCCGGCATCAGGATTCGTGGGGCGGTTTGCCTTCGCAAGGGCGGGCCGGTGATCGCGAGCGGGGTGCCGGCATGACGGTCAAGATCATCAACGCCGACGTGATGGACGGTCTTCGCCAGTTGGAAAACGAAAGCGTTCATTGCGTCGTGACCAGCCCGCCTTACTTCGGTCTTCGCGACTACGGGCACGCCGGCCAGATCGGCCTCGAAGCGACACCAGACGAGTATATCACAAAGATGGTTTCCGTGTTCCGAGAAGTGCGGCGGGTGCTGAGGTCGGATGGAACGCTGTGGCTCAACATCGGGGACAGCTACGCTGGATCCTGGGGCGCTCAATCGCGTGGCGATGATTACGCAGGCGGTCTTGAGGGCGGAAGCATTTTGTCGGCCCGCCAGATCACGGCGCACCCTAAGCAGACACAGACGGGGAGCCTTAAACGCACGCCTGGATGCAAGCCGAAAGACCTGATCGGCATCCCCTGGATGCTTGCCTTCGCCCTTCGCGCTGATGGATGGTGGCTTCGCCAGGACATCATTTGGAACAAGCCGAACCCGATGCCGGAAAGCGTCACCGACCGCTGCACCAAGGCGCATGAGTACGTGTTTCTCCTCACCAAGTCGGCCCGGTATTTCTACGACGCGGATGCGGTTAAAGAACCAGCTATAACTGGAGATGAACGAAGGCCGTATGGTAGTGAAGGTTCATGGAAATTGGACGGGCGACCGGCAGGGGCGCGGCCGAACGGTCGGCCGCGCCAATCTGGTCAGCAAAAGAAGCAGGACGAGATGGGGCAGCAACTCGGAGGTTATCTAGGGTCTAATGACCCATTTGATCTACGCAACAAGCGCTCCGTCTGGACAATCGCCACGCAACCATTCTCAGAAGCACACTTTGCAACCATGGCGCCGGAACTTGCTGAGACTTGCATCAAGGCAGGATGCCCCAAGGGAGGAACGGTCCTAGACCCATTCGGCGGCGCCGGCACGACGGGACTAGTTGCTGACCGACTACAACGCAACGCGGTGCTGATCGAGCTCAATCCGGAATACGCGGCCATGGCTGAGCGCCGCATCAACACCGATCGCGGCGACCTTCTCAATTTCATGGAGGCCGCAGAATGACATCCCCCATCCTCTACGAATCCATCTGCACCGTGGACCGTTTTCCAGGGTGCATGCACGTCCCTCTCATTCGCTACGGGGACAAGTGGCTCAATGCCGTGACGGGGAACGTGGAGCCCTGGGTGAAGTCCGTTGAGCCGATGGCCGGTGCTCGAGCCCTGATGTTCGAGTTTCAAGCTGGCGCAATCCTCAAGCGCCTTGGAGCCGATAATGGACCGTGATCTCCACGCATTCGCGCTGATCTTTTTCGTGATCGTCGCTGCTGGGGCTTGGTTTTGGATAGCGCCATGACAAGGGAAGAACTCGAGCGTCGCCTGTGCACTCTGCTGGTCTCTGTCTATGGCCTCCTCGTCGTCGTGTGGTGGCTGTCATGACCGGCATCCGCATCAAGCTCCCCAAGGGTCAATGGCACGTCGGCAAGGACGGGAAGCTACAGCGCGTCGAGAAGAGGCTCCCGCCACCTGCACAGTACGCCAAGGACAACAAGAAGCGATGGAAGGCAGTCAAATGAGGTCCATCCGCCAGTCCATCGAATGGATGGAGGCCGCAGGCCACACCAAGACACCCGTCGACAACATTGTTCTGCGTCACCTCCTAGACCTCGCAGAAGGACGCAAGAATGAGCAGCCAGACCTGGACCGCTATCGCCGTCAAGCCGCAGAGCGAGGGCCGTGCCGAGGATGACATCCGCCGCCATGGGTGCGCCACCTTCAAGCCCGTTGAGACCCGCCGCCGCAGCATCAGGGGCAAAGAGCGCACGCTGACCCGCCTCATGCTGCCCGGATACATCTTCGCCAACGCTGAAGGCCTGGAGGCCTTGGGCACTTTGATCTCGCAGATGAGGGACCGCCCGCGCGGTATCGTCGGAACCGTTACCGACGACCAGCTCAAGCCGCTCCGCGATGCCTACGGGGAGGAGCCAGAGGCGTCCATCTTTCGCGTCACGCGCGGGCAGACCGTTCAGGTGCATTCCGGGGCGTTCGCTGGGTTCTCCGTCACGGTACTCGCGGTGCGGGGGAACAAGGTGAGGGCTCGCCTCGGCCAGTTTCAAGCCGAGATTCAGATCGACCATCTCCGCCCCGGTTGAACGGGCTGAAACGGCACGGGACGCTGAGAGACAGCGCAGAAACGAAAAAACCCCCGGTGATGAGCCGGGGGTTGAGTTTCTAGGGTAGGGGATCAGGCCGCAAGGGCGTTGCGGTGGACGATGCGCCAGACCGTGGCTCGCGCCATGTCCGGGAACGCCGACCTGATCTCGTGCTGTTCAGGGCGCCGCTTGTGCTTCGCCTCGAAGGCCTTCGACCAGCTCACGATGCGCTCGTCTGCCGTGGGCTCGACATCCGGAATGTCCGGGACCGGGACCACATCGGCCGGTGGGTTGTCGTTGGCAATGACCGGGCGCCTGCCGCCGAACCCGAACCCGAACGCCACGATGGCGCACAGCTCGAAGAACAACGAGTAGGCGAACGGCTCGATCAGGTAGGCCACATGCTGGACCTTGTCGCGGCTGGCGCCGGTCAGCTCCATCACGTCGGCGAACCGACCAGACCGAGACGCCGTGACGATCACGGGCAGCTTGGCGAGGTCGGCATTGTGCCCCTTGACCGCAGCGGCGTAGACGTCCACCGTGGCCTTGATGCCGTCGCAGCGCTGACCCTTGCCGGTCTTGCACTCGGCGGCGAGGCGGCCGTTGGCCTCCTGCAGCATGGTCTCGGCGCGGTCCCGGAGCTTCATGATGCGGGTCCGCTCCGTGGCCACCAGATCGGCCTTGCGCCCAGCCGTGTCTGCAACCTCGGCCTGCCGGCCAACGCTGGTGTACACGGTAAGGGCAAGACCAAGAGCGAAGACGAAGCCGAAGCCGATGAAGGCGCCGATCGTCCGCCCCTTGATCGCCAGATGACCGGCGGCAATGGTGATGCCGACGATCGCGATCATCAGGAAGTGGTCGAGGGTCGGCTTGGCGCCGGCCATGAGCACGTCCTGCCAGAGGATGGCGAGAGCAGCGACAGCCGCCGCCGCCCCGACACCGATTGCGAGCCAGCGCTCGCGCGTGGTAGTCTTCATGGTGTAGTTCCTTCTACATGGTGGTTGGGATTACGAAGAGGCCCCGGCGGTGCCGCGAAACAGCGCCGGGGCCGATTAAATCCAGGGCTCTATGGTAGCCACCGCCGGAGCGGTGGCCGCCGATGCTTTCATCCGATCATGTTGACCCAGCAGACCTCATTCCATCCCTGCTTGATCGCTTTCAGAGCAGCTTGGTCGCGGTTGCGGGCTTCAATATAGATGATTTTCCTATGGTCGCCCTTGCGAACTTCCATCGAATAGAGGTGCATCGTCGTCTCCATCGTTTGCTTTGTGGCTACGATAGAGCCCTGGAGTGGTTTCGATCACCGGGGGCTTTAGGCCCCTCCCTACTCCCGAGTGGTTTGAGCGGCCCCCGCTCCCCGGTTTCGTTCGCGTCTGATGCCTACATAGTAGCAATCGGGTGCAATACAGTCAACGCCTATAGTCATCACATTTTCGTGGTGTGATTTATCATCCTCATGTGATACATTCGATGCATGGCAAACACACCCATATTCTCCCTGCGTCTTGACCCCGGCATCAAGGGGGCCATGAGCGAACTCGCCCGCCGGGATGGGCGCAGCCTATCGAACCTGATCAACAGGGCGCTGCGTCAGTACATCGAGCAACAGGGGCTTATGGAGTGCCCGCATTGCGATGGGACGGGCGTGCTCGGTGTTGACGAGGATGGTGAGCCTGACCTTTGCGACGCCTGCAATGGGCTTGCCTACGTCGATGCCCGTCAATCCAAGAAGCCTAGGAGCTAGACCATGAGCGACAATCCCCAGAACGACTTGAACCAAGAGGTCATCCGCAGGGCGCTCTGGCAGATGGAGATGTTTGAGTTTGCCGCGAGGCTTGGTGCAGCGCTCGGGTTTTTCATGGCTGCGGTGGCGGTTGTGGCTTTCGTGGCGTGGCTTCGCAGTTGACGCCAGCCGCGAATACAACTATCGTCACCGCATCATAGGTACACGTACGCCTTAGAGGGGCAGACACATCGGCACCGCCGACAGATCGTCACCCCCGCGCCGGGCCATAGCACCCGAGCATGATGGAGGCGTGTGGCCTGTTTCCAAGCATTTGCGGCCCGATCTTACGCATGAACCGTCGAGATCGAGCCGCTATATGGGATGTGGGGGACAACCCAGCGAGCCGTCGCCCGTACTCGTAGGCACACACTGACGCGGAACTCGGACGCCACGCTCACTAATGGGAAATCTAGGCGTCGATTATGGTGCCGCCAAGGCACACACCAAGGACAAATATCTCTTGATCGCTGACGCTATCGCCCTTTGCGCCATTCTGACTCTCCTGCTTGTCGCCGACGATGACCAAGGCTGACGTTCAGCTTATCGCTGATTTCTGGCTCCCGTTTAACCTCTTCGCCCTCGCACTAGCCATCCGCTACGGGCGTTGACTCCGCAGGCCCCTCCCCCTGCCTGTACCTGGCTGTAGCGTCTGCGTTCCCATTTTTTCCTGCGTTCGGCGACCGAAGGGGGAGATACCAGGTCGCTAAGCCCCGCAGCAGGGTCCCGCTGCACGACCGCCGGGATGACAGCGCCCTCTCGGCAAGCTCCCGGCGGTCAATCCCAATTCACAGTGCCCGCGTCGCGCATCCAGCCACGGAGCACAGATCCCATGATCAAGAAAATCGGCGCCTTCATCGGCCGCTTCTTCGCAGACCAGTGGAACAGCTATCTGCCGATGGGGCAGCTCCTGTTCATCCTGGCAGCCATCGCCATGATCATCGACGCTGGCATCTCCTACCAGTACGGCGCCAGCGCGACCGCATGGCATGCGTGGGGTTGCGCCATGGTCGCCATCGGCTGCGCCATCTTCCCCGAGCTGTCGGTTTCCGAGTTTGTCAAGAAAAGTTGGTTCGGAGGTGGTTTCTTCGCCGTCATCGCCGCGCTGTTCCTGCTGACGGGTCTCCAGAACCATCTGGCCTACTCCGGCTCGCTTCGCGTCGGCGACATCAACAAGGTATCGGTGCAGAAGGCCGTCCACACCGATGGTCGCTCGAGCATCACCGACGAGGAGAAGAAGAAGGACAAGCTCGAGGCCCGTGCCAAGGAGCTTGACGGCGAAATGAACAAGATGGTCGCCACCAAGGTCAATGGCTGGTCGGTCATTGCGAAGCCGTCCTCTCCCGAGGAGCTTGATGAGGCGATCTCCGCCAAGCAACTCGCCCTCGACAATGAGGCCAAGCGCGTCAAGTGCGGCAGAAAGTGCGAGGATCGCAAGAACGAGCTTGCCCACCTCAAGGCGCTTCGCGCCAAGGCCGCCGAGATTGCCAAGAACGATGAGGAATACACCAAGACGATCACCACGCTCGCCGGTCTGCGATCGACATCGGCCGAGCAGAAGATCGACAACTCTCTCATCAACAACCAGACCGAGCTGAACGGCCAGCTTTACAAGCTTCTGTTCACGTCTGCATCGAGCGAAGATGCCATTAAGCCTGACAAGGTGGTGATGACGGTGGCGAACATTCTCGTGACCGGCGGGCTGAGCCTTGCGTTCATGCTGATGGCCCCGGCTTTCTATGTGGGCGCCGGCCGGTATCGCAAGCCAATGTCCATTCGCCAGGACCACAACCACGCCCTCGGCGCCGACGACATCCATCTCGCCACCGCCCAGAACCAGCAGTCCATGCACACCGATCGGTTCAACGTGGTGGAGATCAACGACAACGAGTCCCGCCAGGCGCTCGCTGCCCTCCGCCGCCTCATCGAGCAACGTCATGTCGCAGCCTAACCATCAACTCAGCAGCAAGGAGACACCACATGTCCAAGAAGAAGAAGGGCGGCAAGTGCTGATCGACTCCCGTCGATTGGACCTCCGCAGGATCAATCTGGAGATGCTGGAGCGATCTGGCATCCCAGATCATTCTGAATTCTTTTCAGAAAGAATCAAGCCGCATGCCTAGAGGCGGGAAACGCGAGGGAGCTGGTCGGAAGAAAGGTTCGATCGGCGCGGTTCGCAAAGCTCAAATCGAAGCAGCTCACAAGGTACGCGAAGCCGTCCTTGCAGGCAAGGACGAAACGCCCCTAGAGTACATGTTGCGCGTCATGCGTGACAAAGACGCCGATGAGAAGCGGCGCGACGCAATGGCGATAGCCGCCGCCGCCTTCGTTCACCCGCGCCTGGCTGCAACGTCAGTCTCGCTGGAAGACAAGCGGAGCCTTGATGAGTTCGACACGCACGAGCTTGTCGCATCGCTTCACGCGGAAGGAGATCCTTCAGGAGCTTTTGCGTCGGAAGCTGGCGACAGAGCACCTGATCAAGTTCACTGAGTTCACCAACGCTCAATACCGCGCCGCCGCGCACCATATGCTGATCGCCGAAAAGCTCGAATCCGTCGAGCGCGGCGAGATCGACAGGCTCATGATAAACATGCCGCCGCGTCACGGTAAGAGTGAGCTGGCGTCGCGAAGGTTCCCGGCCTGGTTCCTCGGCCGGCATCCGTCGAAAAGCGTCATCGCGGCGAGCTACAACTCAGATCTGGCCTCGGACTTCGGCCGGCAGGTTCGCAACGTCGTCTCGAGCCCTGATTACGGCAAGCTGTTTCGGGCCTCATTGGCAGAGGACAGCCGGGCGGCGAACCGCTGGAACACGAAAGAGGGCGGCTCGTATGTCGCTGCAGGCGTTGGAACCGCGATCACCGGACGCGGCGCCGACATCCTGCTCATTGACGACCCGTTGAAGGACCGCGAGGAAGCCGATAGCGAGCTTCAGCGCAACAAGGTCTGGGACTGGTACACGTCGACCGCCTACACCCGTCTGGCTCCTGGTGGCCGCGTCGTGGTCATCCAGACGCGCTGGCACGAGGACGACCTCACGGGCCGTCTCCTGGCAGAGCAGGGCAAGGGCGGCGACAAGTGGACCATCCTCGAGTTGCCGGCGCTGCGGGACGACGGAACGGCGCTGTGGCCTGAGTGGTATCCGCGCGAAGTGCTCGAACGGTATCGCAGCGTGCTTCCGCCTCGCGATTGGGCAGCTCTCTACCAGCAGCGCCCGGCACCTGACGAGGGCGCCTATTACAAGCGGGACTGGTTCCGGTTCTACGAGACGGAGCCGAAGCACCTCCGCATCTACGGCGCCAGCGACTACGCGGTGACGGACGCGGGTGGAGACTACACGGTGCACGTGGTCGTCGGCGTCGATCCCGAGGACAACATCTACGTCCTTGACGTGTGGCGGGATCAGGCGACGCCAGACAAGTGGGTTCAGGCTTGGCTCGACATCGTGCGCCAGCGCAAGCCGATGATGTGGGTCGAGGAGCAAGGGCAGATCATCAAGTCGATCGGCCCCTTTTTGGAGAAGCGAATGCGCGAGGAGCGCGTCTACTGCCGCCGGGAGCAGGTCGCATCGACCTCAGACAAGCCGTCGCGCTCGCGCTCGATGCAGGCGCGGGCGGCGTGCGGTCGCGTCTACCTGCCGGCCAAGGCGCCATGGCTCGAAGCGTTCACGAGCGAGCTTCTGACGTTCCCCGCCGGCAAGCATGACGACCAGGTCGACGCCTTCGGCCTCATTGGGCGCATGCTCGACGAGCTGGTTCCCGCCTCCGTTGCCAAGGTCGACCCGACGATGGGCCGAGGCAGCGGCTACACCCGCCCCGGTCCCCGTGAAGGAGGCGATTCGTGGCGTACAGTATGAGCGAGGGCTCAGGCTACGTGGCCGACCCGATGCCAAGCCGTGGCGAGGCCCGCGACAGCATGGGCGGGGACCTGGCGGCGAAGCGGCGCGCGTTCAGGAACTACGAGAGCAACAAGGACCGCGAGATCACCGAACAGCGCACCGCGCGTAAGTATTACCACGGCAGGCAGTGGTCAGACGAGGAACTGGCGATCTTCAAGAAGCGCAAGCAGCCGGTCATAACGTCGAACCGTGTGCGCAAGAAGATCGACTTCATGGTGGGCGTCGAGAGCCGCCAGCGCCGCGACCCGAAGGCGTACCCTCGCAACCCTGGGGACCAGCCGGCGGCCGACGTCGCCACTGCCTCGATCCGCTTCGTCACCGACGTCTGTCGCTGGGAGGCTCTGGCCTCGACGGCTGCTTGCGCCGGCTACGTCGGCGGCATCGGTGGCGTCTGGGTCGGCATCAAGCCGGGCCGCAATGGTAACGACGTCAAAATACGATCGGTGCAGGAGGACCGCTTCTTCTACGATCCTCGCTCCGTCGAGCACGACTTCTCGGATGCCCGCTACATGGGCATGCACCTCTGGTACGACATCGAGGAAGCCAAGGCGCAGTGGCCCGAGAGCGCCGACGCCCTGCAGGAGACGATGGACCGTGGCGACAGCCTTTGGACCGTCGAGGCCGACCGGGATACGCAGTGGGGAGACATGGAGTCCCGGCGCGTGCGCGTGGTGGAACTCTGGGAGAAGACGCGGAACGGATGGGAATACTGCTTCTTCACGGGGAACACCAAGCTTGAAGGCGGGCCGTCTCCCTACATCGACGCGGACGGAGAGACAGACTGCCCGTACAAGATGTGGACCTGCTACATCGACGAGCGCGGTGATCGCTACGGCCTCTCGCGCGACATGCGGCCGATTCAGGACGAGATCAACCATCGCAGGTCGAAGTTCCTGCATCTCTTGAACACGCGCAAATTGCACATGCGCGACGGCATCGTTGACGACGTCGAGGAGTTCCGCAAGGAAGCGGCCAAGCCGGACGGCATCATCAAGCACCACGGCACCTGGGGCCAGGACATCGGTCCCGTCGAGGAGACGGCCCAGATGCAGGGCCAGGCCGAGCTGCTGATGGAGGCCAAGGCCGAGATCGAAAACATGGGTCCGAACCCCGGACTCGTCGGCAAGGGCCAGGGCGTCGCCAATGCGTCGGGACGAGCGCTTCTGACGCAGCGGGACAGCGGCATCACCGAGCTTGCTCCGGTTCTGGATCGCCTCAGGGATTGGAAGCTGCGCGTCTATCGTGCCGTCTGGTCGCGCATCCGTCAGGCCTGGACGAGCGAGCGGTACGTCAGGATCACCGACAACCCGGATGCGCCGCAGTTCCTCGGGCTCAATCAGGTGCAGGTCGACCCGAACACCGGAATACCGCAGCGGGTCAACTCGATCGGCGAGATCGACGTCGACATCATCATGGAGGAAGGCCCCGACGTCATCACCATGCAGGATGAGCTACTTCAGAACCTGACGCAGATCGGCGAGGCGGCGATGGGTCCGCTCGGCAAGGTGCTGATCGAGCTTTCAGGAGCCCCGAACAAGGATCGCCTGCTCGAGATGATGGATAAGGCGATGGCACCGGCACCTCCGAGCCCGGCCGATCAGATCGCCGTCGAGCAGAAGGTGCGCGGCGACGAGGCCAAGATCCAGGAGATCGAAAGCCGCGCCGACCTCAATCGCGCCAATGCCATGGAGAAATCTCTCCGGGCGCAAATGGCGCACACGCAGCCGCCGCCGATGTCCGCAATGGGCGTCGGCCCGGCGCTGAACGACAACCGGATGCCGGCCTGATGCTTGAGTTCAAGAAATATCAGGACGACGACGGATACACGGTTTTTCACGTCAGTGCCGAAGCTCCGGTTTGGGTTTGGGCGCTGGCCGTGGTTGCAATAGCCGGAATTTATCTTCTCGTTTGAGAAGCAACAGATCGCCCGCCGTGGGGGCGTAACAAGCCACGGGTTCGCCGGCCGGGAGCGCATCCCGGTGTTCGTGACCAGCAACGACATCGCGGAGCATGCAATGACCATCAACGACGCGGACCTCGAGTCAGCACTCGACGGTGCTTTCTCTCAAGAGCAGCCGGTCCCATCTGTCCAGCCTTCAGAGGCTGCAGTTCCGGCCCCCGTAGAGACTTCGCCGCAGACGCAGGCCACCGAGCCCGCGCCGAACGGTGTTGAGCCCGTCGCCGATCCCGGTCAACCGCCCAAGCGGAGCATGCTTGACGACCTGCGCGAGGAGCGCGCCAGGAGAAAAGAGCTTGCCCAGCAGATTGAAGCCCTCCGCAAGGAAGGCCTCGAACGTGAGCAGCGCTATCTCGAGGCGATCCAGCGCGGTCAGGTCGCGCCGAAGGAACGGCCCCAGCCCAAGCCCCGCCCGGACGTGTTCCAGGACCCGGACGGTGCGTTCGTCCATCTCGAGCAGCAGCTCGAGCAGCGCATGATCGATCGCGTCGTCGCGATGTCGGAGGCCTCGGCCCGCCGGCAGTACGGTGACGAGAAAGTCAACGCCGCTCTGAACGCTGCCAAGCAGGCCGGCATCGCCGCGCAATTCCAGTACGCCGCCGACCCGTTCGGCGAGCTTGTCGACTGGCATCGCAAGGTGACGACACTGCAGACCATCGGCCCGGATCCCGACGCCTGGCGCAAGTCAGAGCGGGAAAAGCTCAAGGCCGAGATCCTCGAGGAGATGAAGGCGCAGGGATCGCAGTTCGTCGCGCCCGGCCAGCAGCAGCAGAAACCGCGTTTTCCCGGAACCCTGGCGGATGGAACGGCCACGGGAGCCCAAGGAGCGCATCTCAATCCGGAGAACGTCATGGATGACGTCTTCCGACGCAAATAGGAGCTAGCAGATGGCGACGACGGGGGTACTCTCCGGCCTCGAGCTGATCAAGTGGCAGCGCGAGTTCATCATGGAGGCCACGCGAGACAGTGGCTTCAAACCCTACATGGGCACCAGCGAGATGGACATCATCCGCGTGGTGAACGATCTGAAGGCAGAGGGCGATACCATCAGGGTCCCCCTGGTGCTCAACCTCAAGGCTGCCGGCGTCACCGGCAATCAGCGCCTCTCCGGCAACGAGGAGCTGATGGACCAGTACTACGAGTATGTGGGCTGGGAATACTACCGTAACGCCATCGAGACCTCGAAACGTGATCGCGACCGGACGCCGGTCGATCTGCTGGCGACCAAGCGCCCGCTTCTGCGCCAGTGGTCTGCCGATCTCATCAAGTACCAGATGATCAAGCAGTTCCATTCTCTCTACACGTCAACGTCGGCTCCGGTGGCCTACGCCGACGCCTCGGAGGCGGTGAAGGACGCTTGGGTCGCGTCGAACTCGGATCGCGTGCTGTTCGGCAACGCCATCTCGAACCACTCCGCCAACGACCACTCGGCGGCGCTCGCCAACATCGACACCACGAGCGACAAGCTGACGGCTGATTCTGTCCACCTGATGAAGCGGCGCATTCGCGGCGCCTATCCGCGCATCGCGCCGTTCAAGACCGGCACCGAGGGCCGCGAGTACTACGTCTGCTTCACGCATCCGCGCTGCTTCCGCGACCTCAAGAAGGACACCACGATCGCGGCGGCAAACCGTGACGCGCGCCCCCGGGAAGTCGGATCCAATCCGATTTTCCAGGACGGCGACATCATCTACTCGGGCATCATCTTCCGGGAAATCCCAGAGCTGGAGTTCGGCAATCACACGTCGTCGGTCAACACCGACACGACCCTCGTAGGCGTCGGCAACTCCTCGAGCGACGTTGGCGTCAATTTCCTCTGTGGAACGCAGGCTCTCGCCTACGTCAACAAGGCAGCGCCGACCCCGACCATGAAGGAGGACGGAGACTACGGCTTCTTCAAGGGCGTCGGCATCGAGCTGGCGCACGGCATCAAGAAGCTCTCGTGGAACAATGGCTCGGGCACCCGCAAGGACCTGGGTATGATGACGTGCTACTTCAGCGCGTCGGCTGACACCTGATCGTTGAACCTAGAAGCATGCAAGTGAGGCCAAGTCTTACCACTTGAAATCAAGCTGATCGTTGGGCGACTTACGCCAAACATGCCCGCGATGCGTTGATGAGACAATCCGCTGTCAAGTAATGCGTAAATCTCTTCGACTTGTGGCTCGGTAAGCTTGGCAAGGTTGTTCTTGCTTCCACGCACGCCTTGAACATTAAGGAAACGCTTCCTGTGATGCATGTTCTCGTCGTGAGTGACAACCTCAAGGTTTTGTAGGCGATTATCGTCCTTGACGCCGTTGATGTGGTTTATTTCCATAGCATCGGGTATGGGACCGACAAACGCCTCCCAAACCAGCCTGTGCGCTGATCTGTTTCGAGCGGGTTCATCCCCAGAATAAAGCGCATACCTCACGTATCCGCGCAGGTATCTTGGTTTCAGAATACGGTACTCGCTGTAGGCCGTGCTCATGCACAGTCCACATGACGAAATGAGGTACTTCGGAAACCCAGGGATCTGCTTCCACTCATCCATGCTGGCCTCAGCCGTAAGAGTTGTTGTGGCCATAAGATAAACGAAAGGGTACGAAATTGACAGCCGAAACGCTCACGGGCGCGCGTGCCGCCCGCACCTTCCCGGCGCAGGGAGCAGGCCTCACGGCCGCGCTCGTTGCCTGCTGGGGCCACTACGCTCCCGCCGCGAACGTCGAGGATGGCGACATCTTCGAGATGTGCAAGACGCCAGACGCTGGCGCCGGCTTCCTCCTTCTCGGGGGCTGGCTGGCATCGTCGGACCTCGACACGGGCACTGAGGCCCTGGACATGGACCTCGGGTGGGCCGCCAACGGCACCGCCTCGGCCGCTACCATGGTGACGCCGTGGGGCCAGTCCTTCACGGACAGCGGCAACTCCGGCAGCGCCACAGGCCTGATCAATGCCGGCGTGTGGTCGGGTGATGCCGTGACCGACATCATGGCTGCCGGCACCAACTACCGGCCGATCATCCTCCACACGCCGCTGTGGTTCGCCAAGCCGACGATCATCCAGGTTGAGGCCAATGTCGCGGCCAACTCCTGGGCCAACGGCAACATGACCTGTTGCCTGATAGGCCAGATCCTCTGATGGCAACCGCCACCTTCATCGGTGATCCTCGGGGGGGTGCAAATCCCCCCGAGTGCGAGATGGCGGGGATCGTGTTCCCGCTCGGGCAACCTATCGACGTTCCCGATATGTTGGCGGCGAAGCTGGCCGGCAATGGGCATTTCCGCGTCGATGGCGGTAACGTCCTGATCCTCGACCCCGTCGAGCAGCCCCAGAAGCGGCGCGGCCGTCCTCCGAAGGTGAGACCAGATGGCGACGTTCAATAAGTTCAACTCCTTCATCGAGGCGGTCAACGAGAAGGCGCACGACTTGGGGGCTGATACCCTCAAGGTCATGCTGACCAACTCGGCACCGAGCGCGTCGAACACGGTCAAGTCGAACCTGACCGAGATCAGCTCCGGCAACGGCTACACGGCAGGAGGAACGCAGGCGACGCAGACGTCGAGCGCGCAGACGTCGGGCATCTACAAGCTGGTCCTCGGCGACATCGTGTTTACGGCGAGCGGCGGATCGATCGGGCCGTTCCGGTACGCGGTGCTCTACAACGACACGTCGACCAGCGACCAGCTCGTTGGATGGTGGGACTACGGGTCGTCCGTGACGCTGGCCTCCGGCGAGACGTTCACGGTCGACTTCGACGGCTCCGCTGGCGTTCTTACGGCGACTTGAGGGTCATCATGACGGCATTCACTCCAGACGCCATCCGGGCGCGATTCCACGCCGCCCGCGCAGAGCGGCAGGCGAAGCTCGATGCGCTCAAGCCGACGCGCGATGCCTACGAGGCGTTGCGGGCAAAGCAGGTCGCCATCGACGCCGAGATCGCGCCACTTCGAGAGCGGATCAAGGCCGAGAACGCGCCTATCGTCGAGCTCGACCGTGAAATTGCCCTGCTCGCCAAGGCGGTCGGCGGCAAGACGGGTGAGGCCTGAGCATGGCCAGGAACTACAACCTCGCCAGAATGACGACGGCGACGACGGGAACGGGGACCATTACCCTCGGATCGGCGGTTTCTGGGTTTCTGACCTTCGACGGGTCAGGCGTGCAGAACGGTGAGACGATCACCTACGCTATCAAGGACGGCGTGAACTCGGAAATCGGGCGCGGGGTCTACACGGCATCGGGAACGACGCTCACCCGCTCGGTACTACGCTCGACCAACTCGGATACGCCGATTTCTCTGTCGGGAACGGCTCAGGTCTTCATTACGGCGGCAGCCGAGGATTTCGAGCCGCGCATCAATGCACAAACGGGTACCAGCTACACCATAGCCTCAAGCGACTGCGGCAAGACGGTTACGCTCTCGAATGCCTCGGCTATCGCGGTCACGCTGCCGGCAGCTACAGGCGCATTCGGTGATGGCTGGCACGGCTACGTGGCCAACGTCGGGTCCTCGACGGCAACCATTACGCCGTCGTCTGGTCTCATCGCTGGAGCCGCGAGCTTCACGCTCAACCGCAGCCAGGCCGTCCAGATCGTCTCCGACGGCACGAACTGGATCGTGTTGCCGATGACGGGCTTGCGCGGGGCCTCGACGACAGTCGCGAGCGCGTCGACCTGCGACATCGGAACCACGGCGACGGATCGCGTCTCGATCAGCGGCACGACGACGATCACGAGCTTTGGCACGGTTCCGAATGTGATCCGGTTCGTGTCGTTCGCTGCCGCATTGACCTTGACGCACAATGCGACGGCGCTTGTGCTTCCCGGTGGGGCCAACATCATCACGGGGGCAGGAGATGCCCTCATTGCATCATCGGACTCGTCCGGGAACTGGCGGGTTCTCAGCTACACAGCAGCTACGCAGGACCGCGCTCGCGCCAACATCATCGCCGCACCGGTGGATGCGTCGGCGCAGCTCGGCCTGTGCGTCAACCCGTTTTTCGAGATCAGCCAGGAGAACGGCACGACGCTGATGTCTGACGTGGGCAGCGGCGCCTACGCAGCCGACCAGTGGAAGACGAGCGAGAGCGCCGCTACGCTGGTCCTGAGCACGCAGAACGTGGAGACACCGTTTTCTGGAACAGCAGGGTTCAAGCGTCTTGCTTCGTCTGCAAAGGCCATCGCAACGACGGCGCAGGCGTCGCTCGGCTCGTCGGAGGTGTGTGCGCCGATCCAACAGACGATAGAGGGCACTTACTGGCGGTCACTAGGCTGGGGCACATCAGACGCCCGTGATGCCGTCGTCGTTGGCGTTGTCATGGCCAGCGTAACGGGGACATACGCAGTGACGCTGCGCAACGCCGCCGGCAACAGGTCCATGGTCAAGACGGTCTCATTGACCGCCAACACGCCGACCGTGATCCTGGAAACGTTCAGCGCCGACACTTCGGGAACATGGGTGACGACGAACGCGGCTAGCGCCATCCTAGGGTTCGGTGTCACGTCAGGATCGACATATGAGACCGCAACGCTTGGCTCGTGGCAAAGTGCTGATTATCGGTCTGCGACGACGGCGACGGATTGGCAGGGGACGCTCAACGCCTTCGTGCAGGTCGGCTACCTCAATGTGTTCCCTGCCGGCGTGTTGCCGTGGACTTCGGCGAGCGAGATCACGGGCGAGGCGCTGCAACGGCTGCTCAACATGCGGCGGCCTTTCGATGACGAGCGGCGGCGGTGCCAGAGATACTTTGACGCCGCTTATTTCCCTTCTTATTACGAAAACGGGGCAGCTTCATCTGTTCTTTACTTGCCCAAAACATTCGCTGTCGAGAAAGCAATTACACCGTCTGTCGCACTGCCAAATTCGACCAACTTAGCGTGGAACCATTTGGGTGATCAGGCGACACCAACCGCGTTCACGGCCGGCGCGGTCACAACAAAAGGCTTCCACCTTGTTATTTCGCTCGGCACCGGGCTAACTGGCCATCTCGCGTTCTCTGCCAACATCAACGGGAGGCTGTAAATGGGAACCACGCTGCGCGTGTGCGACGCCACAGCGACGACCCTCGCGATCACCATCGATGGGGTGGAGTGGAGCGGGATTGCGTTCCGGCACGAAAACGGCGCATATATTGTCGAGGGGGGCGGTGAAATCGCTGAGACGTGCCGTGAGGCACTTAATTCCGGCGTTGTTCCGGAACCTTATGCACCATATCAGCCAAGGGCAATAACGTCTTATGACGTCGACACGGAGCGGGACCGGCGGATTGCAGTCATCCAGTTCAATGGCAAAACCTACGATGGTGGCGATCTTGACCTCGCCCGCATCGACCGCGCCAAATCGAACGCGCTCGCCGCGATCATCAACGGCGCCCAGCCGGGGGACCTCCGATGGGCGGATGCCAGTGTGGATTTTGCATGGATCGCGTCGGACAACACATCGGTTCCGATGGACGCAGAGACATGCCTCGCCTTCGGTCTTGCGGCGGATGCTTGGGAAGGCCGTCACATCGTCGCGGCGCGGGCGCTGAAGAACATGGTCCCCATTCCACTTGACTACGCTACGAACGCGGCTTACTGGCCATCGTGAGGGCCTAGATGCTCGGCTTTGGAGCGCTCGGACAATACGCTCTTGGCGAAGCTCCAGAGGATGACGTCTTCCTTGCCCTGGTCGCCGACAGTGGCGCGTTCACGTGGAGCGGACAGAGCGCCGGATTATCGGCCGTTCGTTCGCTCTCGGCCGGCGCTGCCTCGTTCACGGTCACGGGGCAGGATGCTGGGCTCAGGGTCGCGCGCGCGCCGCTGAGCGCGGGATCCGCAAGTTTCACGTGGAATGGTCAGAGTGCATCGGTCTTGTATGGATACGGCGCGGGATCCGCAAGTTTCACGTGGAATGGTCAGAGTGCATCGGTCTTGTATGGATACGTGCTCCATGCCAGCCCGCATCCCAGCGCCACCGGCGGGTCGCACTTTCTTTTTGCCCCGCTCGGCGGAATCGGTCTTGGCGCGGCGGAGGACGACTCCGAGACGGCCACGACGTTCGTCTGGCAGACGCAGAACGTCCAGAAGTCTCAGACGCGCATCATGATCGCCTCGGCGGGAGCGTTCACGTGGAGCACGAATACCATCGTTCTTACGCGGGTCGCGCGCATTCTGCGCCTGCGGCCAGGGGCAACGGTGCGGGCGTCGATGACATCGGGTTCCGCGCAGCGGGCCAGCATCCGTGCCGGAGGCGGTGAGCGCATGAAAATCAGGGCAGGCCAGGAATGCTGACGCCGGGCAGGAACTACATCGGGTCGACGGTGCGCCTCACGGCCCACATCTACGACCTCAACGACACAGACACCGATCCATTGACAGTGACATGCGCCGTCATGGACCCCAAGGGCGACGTGACGACCTACACCTACGGGACCGACACCGAGATGGGAAAATCATCGGTCGGGGACTACTACTGCGACGTCGTCCCGGATCAAAGCGGACAGTGGAACTACCGCTGGAAGGGCATCGACGCCGTCTCGTCCTACACGGTCATCACAGAGGGCACGTTCCGCGTCCAGTATTCTGCCATCGAGGAGCGCTATCTCGGGGGAGACTACGAATGAGCCTCACGCGCACCACGACAGAGCTGGCCACCGAGGTTCTGCGTAGCCTCGCCATCCTGGCGGCTGACGAGACCATCGCCTCGGCTGATGAGACCTACATCACCGGGGTTTACAACGACCTCTGGGACGATCTCGAAGGCGACAATCTCGCCTATTGGGACAAGACGGCGGTTCCCAAGGTGGTGTTTCTGGTCGTCAGGGACCTCGTCGCGCTCCACGTCATGAGCGCCTATGGCCAGCCGATCGCTGTCGAGGACAAGGAGGCCAGGGACAGACTGCTCCGCGTGCGCCTCCGCAAGCACACGGCAACGCAGGCCACCGGCCACGATCAGGACGTCCAGTACTTCTGATGACGGTTACACCCATCAAGCTCGGAACCCGATCGAACCCCGCCCGCGCCGACGTCGTGTCCGTGGCGCGCATCATCAACGGCTACGTCGAGGCTGCTGGCGAGGAAGGGGCGGCGACGCTGCCGATCTATGCCTGTGACGGGTTTTCCCTGTCCGCCACGCTGACCGGCGGTGGTGCCACGCGCGCCATGCTGCCCTATAGCTCGAGCGTGCTCTACTGCGTCTCTGGGTCCAAGCTGTTCAAGGTGACGAGTGGGGGTGCAGTCACGGACCTCGGAACGGTCGCCTCCACGGGCGTCGTCACCATGGGCCGCAACCGGCGCGAGCCCAATGCCCAGGTGGCGATCTCATCCGGCGGGACGTTCTACGTGCTCGATAGCGACGTCTTGAGCACGGTCAGCCTGGCCGATCTCGAATCCCCTGGGGATCTTGTCGCGGTGCTCGCGCATCATGGCTACTTCCTGCTCCTGATGAGCAATGGTGAGTTCTTTATTACGGCAATCGACAATGGGTCGAGCATCGACAGCCTCGATTTTGCGTCGTCGAATGCCAACCCTGACGGTTTGGTCGGCGGCGCCATCAGGGGCGACGACGTATGCCTGTTCGGAGAGCGCTCGATCGAGTTCTGGCGCGACACGGGCGCGGCGGATTTTCCCTTTGAGCGCTCAGCGACCACGGGCATCGGCTGCTATGCCCAGGGGACAATAGCGAACGTCATCGCGGCCGGCGAGAGCGGCGTCACGGACAGCGTCGTCTGGGTCGCGACCGATGCCACGGGCGCCTATGCCGGCGTGATGATCCTCGACGGCTACAGCGGGCGCAAGGTCTCGCCACCCGATCTCGATCGCCGTCTGATGGCGTCGGACCCGTCGACGCTGTCTGCGTTCTCGTATGCGTCGCGCGGGCACGTCTTCTACGTGATCTCGGGAGCGGACTTCACATGGCAGTGGGACGCGACAACGGGATGGTGGAGCGAGCGCGCCTCGAGCGGCTTGGATCGCTGGCGCATCTCGAATGCCGCCCCGCTTGGGACAGCGACCTACGTCGGGGACTATGCCACGGGGGCGCTCTACACGCTGTCCTCGAGCCTGTCTGTCGCCTCGGATAGCGCTCTGACGATCCGGCAGAGCAACGACAGCGGCGCCACCTGGAGCGCAGCGAGAACCATCACGGTCGGCGGCACGGGGAACCGCACGCAGCGGTTCAAGTCGCTGCGGTTCGGCCAGTCGAAGGAGGACGGCAAGGTCGTTGAATTGGTCGTCACGAACGCCGTTGCCGAAAATGGGACGGGCGTCTCGATGACTGTCATCCCGCCGCACATTCATTCCTGGCCAAACCCGATCCGCCTGCACGCCGTCTATATCGACGTGGTTCCTGGAAGCTCTCAGAACAGCCGTCCCAAGGCGATCACGCGGGCGGCGGTTGATGTCGAGGCCGTGGTGGCGTGACCGACGCTCAACCGCCGATCCTGAGCCAGTCGGAGCCGATCGTCGACCGCTACCGGAGGGTCACTCCGAAGTGGTACCCATGGTTCAAGAAGCTGTTCGACACGCTGCGCCGGGTCGACAGCGACCTGTCCGGGATCACGGCGACCTATGGTGAGGTGTCATCGACGGTCAACGGCATCGTCCTTGACGTCGCGACGCTGACGGATACGACGGTCGACCAGGGCCTCGCGATCTCGCAGACGCAGACGCTCACGAACACGCTCGACACGAATTTGACAGCGCTCGACGGCACGGTATCTGCGCTCAGTGCCAACTGGACGGTGCGCATATCCGCCGGCAACCAGGTCATCGGCATGGTGAAGCTCGATGGCAGTGCGACAGAGAGTGCGTTCACGGTCGTTGCCGACAAGTTTCTCGTCTCGAATCCGACCTCGACCGGGGAGACCATCCAAGCCTTCGTGGTGGGAACGGTCGACGCCGTAACGACAGTGGGGATAAACGGCAACCTCATCGTCGACAATACGATCCTGGCTCGTCATTTGGACGTGGAAAGCCTATCCTCGATCACCGCTGACATCGGCACCGTGACGGCGGGAAAGATGCAATCGGCTGACGGCAAAATGGTCATCGACCTCGATGCCAAAACCATCGTGATCACCGCATGACGATGCGCTTCAAGTGCGACGGGACCACGGGGCGGACGGCGATCTATGACACCAGCAACGGTGATGATCCGTTCGACAATCCGCAGGACAACGTCGGTCTCCTGCGCTTCCATTCCGACCTTTGGGCGCCGGCCGTGGCGATCCATAGCGCCACCATCACGCTTCCGAACCGGCGGCCTACAGGGAGCGCCTATCGTTCGTCAGGAGATGCACAGCATATCCTCTTCGCGCACGGTCTTGGCGGTACACCTCTGGTCAAGGGTTACGTGACCATAGGCGGAATCCGGGTGCCGATGTCTGGATCTATTCCGATCCTGGACAGTGCATCTCCAACGGCAGGCGTCGGCCGCTTCATCAGCCTTGGCGCCGACGCGACATACGTGTTCGTCTTGGAAAAGTACGTCTATGGTATCGCCGCCGGGAGCCCGTCGACCGCGATAACGCTGACGTTCACGATCTACGTCACCGACGTCATTCTCGACGGCTCTGGCGAGCAGACGCAGCCGAACGAGGCCATCACGGTGAGCTGGTCGACGACGCAGTTCAAGGCCGGTCGCGGACGCGTCAACTCGGAAAAGCGCTACCTTCGGGCGACCAGCGTCTCTCCGGAGTTCCATTTCCCGACCGGCGAGACGATCAAAATCACGACGCGGACCACGCATACCGGCTATGGGTCTGACCGCAACACGATCAGCCCGACGTGGCGGTACTCGGTCAACGGCTACGTGCAAGAGCAGACCTACGGCGACGGCAACACGTTCGCCGCGCAGTCGTTCACGGCCGGCGTGCAAGGGGTGACGTCGTGACGAGCGCGCTCGAGTTGAGCGCCGGTCGAATGCGGATTGTCGACCCGGCTGCCAATCGCGTCGTTGTCGATACCGATGAGCGCCTGTGGATTCAGACGAATTGGGTCTCATCGGCGGATGTCGGATCGGTATCGCTGCCGGCGCGCACCGCCCAATGGCGGGCCAACGCCAGCCTGAGCGGCACCTATACGCCCGTTGACGTGACGAATGACGTGATAGTCTCCAGCGTCAGCCCGGCGGCGAACGTCGTCGATGGCATGATGCGGGTGAGCGCGGCGTCCAACGCCAAGCAGATCACCTATCGCGGCGGCACGTTCTCGACCGAGAACAGCAGCTTCGGGTCCAACTTCTACGGCCGATGGTTCCAGTGCAGCGGGACGGTGGTCGGAGATCACTTCGTTCGCGCGCCGACTGCGGCCGTGTTCGTGTCGAACGGCGCTCCTGCGGATACGCCGACCTACATCAATGCTCTGATCACATACACCTGGATCGCATCAGGCGGAACTCTGAAGCTGCGCGAGCGGGCGGTGCTCGGACCGTTCAACGGCTCAGGCTATGACACGGTGAGCTATTCGACCATAACCATCCCGGCGCGCACGGTGGATTTCCGCCTGTTCGTCGGCAGCTTCGTCTAGGGGACCACTCATGGGATTCTTCTCATCGTTCTTCGGCAATGCCCAGGCGGATGACGCCCGCGTCGCGACGCAGCGCGCCAACGCCGAGCTTCGCGCCCGCGAGCAGCAGGCCAGGACCGAGCTGCAGGGCGGCCTGACCAACCAGCTCAACTCCCTGCAAGGCGGCTATGACACGGCCCGCACTGGCCTGCAGACCGGATACGACGCGGCGCGCGGGGCTCTCAACACCGGATACGATGCCGCCGGACAGCGGATCAACACCGGATACGACCGCGCGATCGGGGCTCAGGAAGACTACCTCAACCGAACGACCAATATCCTCAACCCGTACATCCAGGCGGGCCAGCGCGCCGGCACCATGTACGGGGACTATCTCGGCATGAACGGGGAGGGCGCCCGCACGGCGGCCGTCGATGCCTACCGGGCCAGCAACCCGCTTTACCAGGAGGTCGACAGCCGCGCCAACGAGGAGATGCTGCGCACCCTCAACAGCCAGGGCGTGACCGGAGGCCGCCTCGGCATGATGATGACGCGCTCGGCCCAGCAGCGCGGCGAGGACCGGCTCAACAGCTACCTCAATCGTCTCGATAGCATGTACGGACGCGGGCAAACGGCTTCCGGGCAGCTCGCCGGCTTCACCGACGCCACCGGGCAGCGGATCGGCAGCTACGAGCAGGGTCGAGGGACGACGCTCGGCCAGCTCGACGTCAACCGTGGAACGGCGACGGCGGACCTGACCGCGCGCGGCGCCGACAACATGGCGACGCTCGATTACCGCTATGGATCGGATCGCGGCAACGCGCAGAACGCGGGCGCCAACACCCTCGCCAATCTCACGTATGGCGTCGGACAGCAGATCGCCGGAAATCACATCAACCTCGGCAACGCGGTAGCCAACAGCCGCACGATGGGCATCAACAACATTCTCGGACTGGCTGGAACTATTTTCGGCGGGTTTTCACCGACCCGGGCTGGCACGAGCACGTTCGGAAACATGTACAACTCTCTGACTGGTGGGGGCATCCGCTGATGGCTATCCAGCTCATGCAGCTTCCGGCGGTCCAGGCGCCGCGAAACGCGCTCATCGACTTCTCCCCGATCAACCAGGGCATCGCCCAATACCGTCAGGGCATGGACCAAGCCTACACGGCCGACATGGGCCGCAAGGTCTCGAATGCGCTCGCCGCTGGCGACTACAAGGGCGCCATGGCTGCGACCGACGACCCCGGCGTCGCGCTTCAGGTCGGGCAGGCGCAGAGGCAGCAGGCGCAGGAAGGGAGGTCACAGAAGCAGTTCGACGCCGATTGGTTCGGCAACCAGGCGATGGCGATTGCGAATTTGCCAATGGGCGCCGAGCGCGTCTCGGCGTGGAATGCGTTCATCGCCAAGCACCCGGACAAGGCGTCACTCGATCCCGCCCACATGGACCCGCGCTCGGGGCCGCAGATCGTGTCGGCGGAGTACGGCAAGTACAAGGACGAGCTTGAAAAGCAGAAGACGCTGGCCAGCATCGAGCTGGCGCACGCCCAGGCGGCGAAGGCTCGCGCAGAGGCATCAAACGGCGGAATGACACCGTCGAACGTCAAGGAATGGGCCTACTACAGCGCTCTGCCGCCCGACAAGCAAGAGCAGTACATCCGCATGAAGCGCGCCGACAAGGCGCTCGACTTGGGGACGTCGTTCGCCATTCCAAACCCGGCAAACCCGGCAGGACCGCCGACGACGACCGTTGCCAAGGACGTTGCAGGAGAAGCCCGCGCCAAGACCATCGGGAAGGAGATGGGCGAAGGCGTCATGGCCCTTCCGAAGGCGGCGACGGCGCTCAAGATGTATCACGCCCAGGACAAGGTCGTCTCGGACACCATCGACAAAGCTATCGGCCAGTCGTCGGCATGGACGACGGGGTTCCTTGGCTCGGCGACATCGCGCGTTCCGGGGACGCCTGGTTACGACCTGCGCAACACGCTGAACACGATCAAAGCCAACATCGGATTCGACAAGCTGCAGGCCATGCGCGACGCGTCTCCGACGGGCGGCGCGCTCGGGCAGGTCTCAGAGATGGAAAACGTGCTCTTGCAGTCGACAATTGCCGCCGCAGAGCAATCGCAGAGCAAGGATCAGCTTGTCGAAAACCTTAATAAGATCAAGGCGATCCGCCAGCAGTTCGCAAGGGTGAAGCAGGAAGCCTACGACCAGGACGTGGCGCGGTTCGGGGCCGCTGCCATGCCGGCGATGCAGCAGCAGGGCCGGATCAAGGCGCCTTCGCAGAGCGACCTTCCGATCATGAACTCCCCAGAGGAAGCGCGGCGCCTCCCGAGCGGAACGCAATTCATGACCCCTGATGGCCGCACGCTGAGGGCTCCCTGATGGCTGATCCATGGGAGGGATTCGAGCCCGTAGCGATGCAGAAGGGCGACCCTTGGGCTGGTTTTGAGCCCGTTGCAGCTCCAAAGGACAAGCCCCTATCATGGGCCGATGTCCCCGGCAAGGCTGTTGCCAACATCCCCGAGAGCGCGGGACGGTTCGTCGGAGGCATCTATGATGCTGTGACGAGCCCGGTGCAGACGGCGGGGAACCTCGCCGATCTCGGGGCTGGTGCCATCCGTGCCGGCGCAAAGGCGGTGCTTCCTGCTGGCGCCTTCGAGACCATCGACGCCATGATGGGAACTCCGGAGACCAACGCCCGTATCAGCAACGTGGCAAGCGCAGCGGGAACGATGCTTGCCGACCGCTACGGCAGCGCCGAAGGCCTCAAGAAGACGCTGGCCGAGGACCCTGTCGGCGTGGCGGCCGATGCCTCCATGCTTCTGACCGGCGGCGGATCGTCTCTGGCGCGGGCGCCCGGCGTCGCTGGACGGGCAGGGCAGGCGGTGCAGGCGGCAGGACGGGCCATTGACCCGATCATGGCGGCGGGCCGTGGCGTGGCTCTGGCGGGGCGCGGCGGCGCGGAGCTGCTCGGCGTCACGACGGGCGTCGGCGCGCGGCCGATCCAGGAGGCCTACCGCGCCGGCAGGGAGGGAAACGCCGCTTTCACGGACGCCATGCGGGGCAATACGACCGCCGAGAACATCGTCGACATGGGCGAGCGTGGCGTCGAGGCCATGGGGCGGGAGCGGTCGGCGGCCTACACGGCGAACATGGCCGGCGTGAAGTCGAGTGCGCAGCCGGTCAACATCGCACCCGTGTTCCATGAGATCCAAGCCGCCAAGGACAAGACGCATTTCAACGGCATCCCGATTGACCAGAAGGCGGCCGACATCGTCCAGCAGATCCACGACGTCGTTGACCGCTTCAACGTCGGCGTGGGGCCTAACTTCACGCCGGCAGCTTTCGACGCCATGAAGCGCTCGATTGGAGAAATCTACCAGCGCACACAGCAGGGCACGCTCGAGCGCAAAGTCGCAGGCGACATCTACAACGCCGTCAAGGGCGAGATCACCAAGCAGGTCCCAGAGTACGCGAAAGCGATGAAGGGCTACAGCGAGGCCTCGGACCAGATTGGTGAGATGCGCCGCACCCTTTCGCTCAACGACCGCGCATCGACGGACACCACGGCGCGCAAGCTGCTGTCCTCGATGCGCAACAACGTCAACGCCAACTTCGGCGAGCGGGAGCGCCTGGTCAACACGTTGGCCCAAGCCGAGCCAGATCTCGTGCCGGCACTGGCGGGGATGACGATGAACGCGCTCGCCCCGCGCGGCCTCGCCCGCATCTCTCCGATGACCATAGCGGCAGGCGGGATTCAGACCATGAATCCAGCCGTATTGGCGCTGATGCCGACCACGTCACCTCGTTTGGTCGGCGAAGCAGCCTATGCCACCGGACGCGGCGCTGGACTGGCGCGAGACGCCGTCGCAGCCCTTCCGCAAGGCGTTCAACAGTTGCTCGATCCGCAGGCCATCGCGCGCGCGTTGCTTGCCGCTGGCGTTACCAACCGTCTTGCCACTCAGGAGTGAGGCATGGCCACGTTCACGCCAACGCAGACGTACCGGAACCAATGAGCCGCGACTCTGCCGCTCTTGCCTCGGCTCAGTCTCTCACCCGCGCAGCAGAGGAAATGCGGCGCAAGGGGCGTGAGGTAGTTCATACCGAGCACGTCAGGGCCGACACGAACGCCGTCAAGGCGCTCGAGGCCAAGGTCTCGTCTTTGGACCGTCAAGTCTCCGACCTCGTCGAGGCCCTTCGCGGCGTTGCTGCTATCGCGACTTCTGCTCAGGAGCGTTCCAAGCGTATCGACGACACGATTGCCGCCATGGCGAGGATACTGCCGAAGGACGAACGGACATGACCGTCACCCCTGCCAGCATCAGGAACCGGAACCCCGGCGCCATGGAGCCTGGGCCTTCATCCAAGAAGTTCGGATCGAACTCTTTCGAGACGCTGAAGTGGACCGGGCCTGACGGGACGCCGAAGACGAACCGGATCGCGACGTTTTCGACGGACGAGCACGGCGCTGCTGCAATGTTCGACCTCATGGACCGGAGCTATACCGGAAAACCTCTCAAGGATGCTGTAGCGAAATGGTGTGGCGGTTATTGGGCCGCAGATTATGCGGCGCGCGTTGAAGCTGCGTCTGGTCTCAAGGCAACCGACATCCTGACCAAGGAAACGCTTCGAGATCCCGCCATCGCTATTCCGATCGTCAAGGCGATGGCCAAGGTCGAGGCTGGGCGCGAGTACCCCATGGCTGACGCCGGATGGCAGTCCGGGCACCGCATGGCCTTCCGCGAGGTCTGGGCGCCGGCACCGAGCCCAGATAACGACGTGCCGTTTCCGAAGCCGGAGGCGGTGCGCCGGGAGAAGGTCGCCGATCTCCAGCGCAAGGGATGGCTAGCGACCATCGTCGCATCCATCGGCGGAGGAGCGACGCATGTCGCCAGCAATGGTGTTCCAGCGCCCCCGTCGTCGATCACCGATAGCGTCGCTAATATCGGCGCCTGGAAAGGCCTCGTTTCGTCGGTGACGGGGTCTCCGACGATGACCGCTGTAGCTGTGTTTCTCGGCGTGCTCTCTGCGTTCCACTTCATTCCTAAGCTGATCAGGAGGTGAGCCATGATCGAAGCCCTCCTCACTAGGCTTCTCGTTCCTGATTGGGCACGGTCTGCAGCGACCCTGGCCATCAAGACCTTTGCGTCTCTGGTCGTTGCGTTCGGTGCGTACAACGCGCTTCTCTGGCACGGAGGCAATAAGCGCGAGGAGAAGATCGAACTCAAGGATCGCGCGAATGTCAACAAGGCTCAATCTGCTGCTACCCGTTCTCGCACTGGCTCTGGCGGCGTGCGAGACCCCCACGTCCGTAACGACTAAGGGGGCGCTCGACAGCTTCCGCCCGCTCACCATGAGCAAGCGAGACACCTGTGGAACGCAACGGGAAATCGCGGAACACAACTCCAGATACGATACGCTGAAGACCGGAAAGGAAACGGTCTATCGAGCGCCGTGCGACGTCGATAAGCGGCAAGAACCGAAGACATCTTGAAATCTCCCCGCCCTGAAAACTCCATAGGAGACGACCATGCGACTTTTCACCATTCTGGCGGCGGTGGCCGCTTTCACCACGGGTGCCGCTGCGGCTGACCTATCGGCCCCGAAGACGGCTCCTGCTCCCGTCGAGGACGCGGCGCCGGCCAAGTCCTGGACCGGATGCTATGGCGGCGTGTTTGGCGGCATCGTTGCCGCAGGGATGAACGTCGAGCAAGGTGGCGCCGATCTCGGATGCGACTACCAGATCAACAGCCGCATCGTCCTGGGTGGCGTGGCTCGCTACGGCCACACCTTCAGTCCTGAATCGGACCGGGTCGAGATCATGGCCCGCGCCGGCCTGCTGCTCAATCCCGCTCTCATGGTCTACGCGACCGGCGGCGGCATGACGTCGATCGGCAAGGGCACGACGGGCGACTGGTACGGCATGGCTGGTGCTGGCCTCGAGACTTATGTCGCTCCGCGCCTGACTCTTTTCGTGGAGGCGGATAGGTATTTCGAGACGGGCGCTGAGGCGACATCCGTCCTTGCGGGTGTCCGCTACCGCTTCGGCAGCGGCAGCACGATCTTCGGAAACTGATCCTAGCGCCGGGCGGGACGTGTGTCAGACGACCCCGCCCGACTAGACCCGCAGCCGGTCGGTGCCGGCGACAGGCCGTCCCTATTGAACACCGAGAATATATCATGAGCAGAGCAGATGCGGGGGCCGCGCTACACTGGACCGCAGACCCCACCCTGGCCGACCTATTCGCGCCCGCTGGAACCTCCTCCGGGGAGCAACGGCCTTGGCCGCTGGGCGGCGGCGCAGATTGGGGCTCTGACGGCCCACGTCGAGCACCTGTCAGCACGCCAGGACGACCTGACGGATTGGAGTCGAGAGCAGGACTCGACGCTTATGCGCCATGCGGCGGAGCTGGCAGCGCTCAATGCCCGGTCGCAGCAGCCCGCATCAAAGCCGGAAAAGGCCCTTACCCTTCGCGAGAAAATCGACGACTGGAAAGCAATAGGATCAGCGGCGCTGTGGCTGGTCGCTGCTGGTCTGACGGCGGCGAGTGCACTGAGAGCGCTGGACCAGCCATTTCTTGCGCGATTGCAAGCGGCGGTTGCCGCGTTTGGCGGCGGGCACTGAGGCGTAACGCGGCGCGTCTGGTGCGATTGGCACGCATGGACCGGGGTCCGCGCGTTGCGGCCGGCGTGTGCCTCGTCATGCTGACGCTGCTGCTGGGATTGCATGCCGTGCCGCAGAGAATATCAATGGAGGCGGCAAGCGCCGTCGCTAGAGCGCGCTAAACGGACAGCTTAGGAATGACAGCGCCCCGGACCTTTCGGCCGGGGCGCTATGGTTTTATGTTGTGTGCCGGTCTCTCCCGGCTGCCACAGGTTCGGGTTTGTTTAGCCCGCCAGCCTCGGCATCCCACACTGTGAGATGTTGTTCCGCGCGTGGCGTCTTGTCAGCGGCCCGTCTCCTATCCTCATCCGCTAGCTCGTCAAACCGCAATTATGCGGGCCTCTGATGTTCAGCCCGGCCGCTTCGCGCGGAGGACGATTGGGTTGTTCGGATCGGTGTTGTCCTGCAGTTCGACCTCGACCACATTCGGTCGGTCGCACTGCCGTTCGAACTCCGCCTCAGCTTCGGCGAGGTTGTCGAACGCATCGTCGCCGTCGTGCTTCGCTGTGGCGTGCCAAACAGTATATTTGTCCGTCATCGGATGGGGCCTTTCTGGCGGTTCAGGCCGACGCCTGTTTAGCCTCATACGCTTCGTATACGTCGTCGTTGTACGTCCAGTTGGCATCATAACCGTGCGCCTCGCGCGGCTCGTCGGCGCCGTAGCGAATGCGGAACGCCTTCTCGGTCCAGCGGCGCTTGTCGGCATCTGTGCGCTCGTCCCACTTTCCGGCGATGTCCTCGTCGAACGTCTCGCCGTCCTTGATGCGGTACTCGCCGCAATTCGAGCCGATGTCCTCGTCAGCGTATTGCACGTGGAAGACGACGCCGGGCAATTTCTTCGAGATCGCCGCGATCATTGGCGCCGGGTGTGCCCATGCGGTTTCAAACTCAAACGATGTGGTATCGGCAGGGTGGCCCTCGTCCGGCTGGCCGTAGCAGTTCCACTTCGTGCCCCAATGCTCGCGGTTCCAGTCGTACCAATACATGTAGCCGCACTCGGCATAGTTCTGGATCGCGCGAATGACGTGCGGGATGTCCTCGGCGCGCACCTTCGTCGACACATCGCGGAGTGCATTCGAGAGCGTGAGACGCTCCATAAAGTCATCGCGACCGATCTTCGATGCATCAGGCAGCAAGCCAAGGGCGGCGCGTGCCCTGGTCAGCACGCCTTCGTTGGGCTCGAAATCGTTCAGGCACGAAGGCGCAGGCATGACAACGTTCAGATCGACGTGGCCCTTGTCATTGACAAACGCTTTCCGGATGCCGGATAGCGCCATCCCCGCCGCGTCTTCGACAGTCAATATCGTGGTGATGTGGTTCGGCATATCGGCGGCCTTTCTTGTCCTCAGTTGCGGACGCGGTTTTCCTGGTGCGGATAGCGCATCACCAGCCGCATGCCTTCCTCAGTCAGCTCGTTCATCTGGCACCCTTGATAGGGGTGGCCATCGGGGAACTTGCGGTCTCGGCGAGCGAGGCCGAGGTCGATCAGTTCGTTTCGACCAGACTTCGACGGAACGTCGCCATCGAACTGCGGGCCGCGCTGTAGAGCGCGCAACGTGTATATCGCTGCCCCGCTCAACTTTCTGATGATCTCTGCGTCTTGCATGTGTTGCCTAGCTATTTTGATACCGTGCCGCACGCCGAGACACCAAGCGGCAATCGTTCGATGATTGGTGTCTCGCTGAGACTTCGCGAATGGGGCCCTCATTGACGTGTAAGGTGCCGGGGAAATCCCGCCCCGGCTCGGGTGCACGGAGCGCCCCGTGCGGCCTACTCGGATCAATCCCCGTCCGGCTCAATTTTCTAGTCCGGATCGGATCAACTCTCCCCTTTCGCTACGGCATGGTGCAAAGATTAATGCTTCGTGCTTGACTTGTCAATTGCGAACACGTTAGATTTGCACAAATGAGCAAGCAGACACGCATCATCGGCATTGTGCGCCCCTGGACCGGCCACCCTGCGGACCGGCAACGCGAGGCCGTCAAGGAGGCTGGCGCGACCGTCATCCTCACCATCCCCGACGAATGTCCGACGTGGCGCGACGCCGTGCGACTAGTGCGGCGCGGCGACGTGGCGGCTGTCCATTGGCTACAGCTCATCGCAGAGCCGAAGTCTGCGAAGGTGAGGCACCCGGCCATGGACATGCGCGACGCGCTTGAGGCGATCGATGGCAAGCCGGCCGTGCTGCTTGAGGTCGGCACGGGCCGGCGCAGTGACGACGCCAAGCAGCGCGCGGCCATGATCGCGGACGCGGCGCGGTCGCTCGGGGCCGGCGGTCGATCACTGTCCAGCGAGCAAGCGCGGATCAACGGCGCTGCGGCCGGCACGAAGCGTGGACGCCCCAAGGCGGTGTTTGCGCCGGACGTGAGGCGCGCCGCGCGTGAGATTTGGAAGAGCCGCGACGTTGCGTCGTGGAAGGATGCGAGGGTGCTACTTAAGCCGCTCGGCTACACGCCGGACCGGGCTTATGCTGAGTTCGGGCCGCGAGGCTCTGGGAAATCGAAGCGAACTTGAGGAGCCGTAGTCATGAGCAAAGTCTACGACACATTGCGTGAGCTTGGGCGCGGCGACATCTCCGCCGGTCGCGCTATGGAGCTTATCGCGGCCCACGTCCTAGAATGGCACCGGGGATTCCCGCCGAAGTCCGGCATGTATCTAGTCCAGCTTGAGGACGGCGAGCACGTTGTGACGCCGTACACGGTTGTTGGAGACGAAGGCGTTGACACATGGGGCGATAAACGGCGCTCCGGCTGGACGTGCCTCACAGGATCGCACGCCACCGTGAAGGCGTGGGCGAAAATACCGAAGGCGCGCGATCCGGCATTGCAGCGCACGACATAAAGGGAGCAACAGAGATGCACGGCCATGATGTGCTTGCCAGTGTGGCGCGCAACGAGCGGAGGTTGCTGCTCAGGAAAGAAGAGCAAGCCCGCAAGTCTGGCGCATGGGGCGAGTGGGAGACGCTGACCTTCCCGCCTGGTTCTGCTGGCAGCAAGTGGGCTGCAGAGTTCACGACCGCCCACCGCAACCGTGTTTTCAGCGTTCTCGATCGGACGCTGCCGAATGGAGTGCGTCACCTTGCGGTCACGTCACTAACGCAGGTTCGTCCGTCGTGGTGGGAGATGCAGCGCATCAAGAACGAGATTGCTGGAGAGGAATGCACGGCCGTCGAAGTCTACCCTCCGCAAGGCGATGTCGTAGACGGTGCCGATATGTTTCACATCTGGGTGCTGCCGAGTGGTCTCGGCTTTGGCCTCAGTACATAAAGGGAGCAAAGACTATGCAGGACAGAATGATGCAATTTTTCGCCTACGCGCATCTCCCGCCGCACTTGCAGGAGATCAGCAAGCCGTTCGGCGATCTCGCGCATCAGATCGTGGATACGCTGCCGGCCAACGCCGAGCGCACGGCCGGGCTGCGCAAGTTGCTCGAAGCCAAGGACTGCATCGTCCGCGCGAAGCTCTACAAGGAGCCAACACCGTGAGGCTGGCCGTCTGCATTCCACGGCGGTCGCGTCCGGCTATGTTTCCGCGCTGGCTGATCCGCAAGACCATGACGCCTGAGATGCGTGGCGCGCGCCCGTACCTCAGACGCTACGGTGTCCGCTCTCACATGCTGTGGGTGTCGATGCTGCGGAAACAGCGGCGCGCATAGAGGGAGGGTCGGCGGATGGCAGAGCAAGCAGGACCGCTGATGCGGCGCCACACCATCGACGGACACGAGGTCATGCTGCCGACGGATGCCGTGCTCGCCAAGCGCATGGACCCGCACAAAGGTATTTGTCCGTGCTGCCTCGGGGACGGCGGCAGCACGCCGCACTCTCGTGATGTGTGGATCTGTGCCGAGTGCGGCGGCACCGGACAGATCGAGCCAGTTTAACAACGGAGCAACAGAGATGCGGGCGTCACGCAATTGGGATGAGCGGCGCGTCATGCCTCCGTCGGAGGTTGAGCTGCGCTTTGGAGAGCAGGCCAAGCCGTGCCCATTCTGCGGGTGCCCAACGGTCGGCCTCTACGTGGGGCCATCGCCGCACATGACGTGCGCGGAATGCGGAGCGGACGGCCCGGCCTTCGAAGGAAACAGAGAGACGATCGAGCTGCGGCAGAGCCAGGCACTCAAGGCGTGGAACGGGGCAATGCCGAGACAGCCCGAGTGGAAACCGAACGCAATCTGAGGAGCGGTGCTGTGCCGGAGAAAGAGACTCGGATCGAGAAGCGCCGCCGCATTGAGCGTGAGCAGGAACTCGCTCTCGACGAAGCGCTGGCTGAGTGGCTGCGGACGCCTGACGCAGCAGCGACAGCGAGACTACGGAAGGCGGCGGCAGAATATCTTGGCGTCGAGTGAGCAACGGAGTGGACGGATGCTGCGGATGTACTGCATGGTGTGCACACGGGACGATAACAACATGCCGTGGACACAAGTCTGCGTGAAGGCCAGCGACTGCTGGCACGCGGCGCAGAAGTGCATCTCTCTTGGGTGGAGACCATGGGAAGTTTGGCAAATCATTTGAGGAGGGTCCGGGGATGCAGGTAGACGAAATCGCATGGGCCAGCGGGTCGATAGTGATCCACGTTGAGGACATCGCCCGCGCCATCGCCGTGCGGGACGGCGTAGCGGAGGAGCTGAACGATCCAGATGCGCGGCGGCTCCGGATGGATGAGGCTCGCGACATCATGGACCGGGCGTTCCGGTACGCTCGCGACAGACGCGATCAGCAGCGGCAGTGAGGGAGCAACAGAATGACGACCGCGACCGAGGCCGCGCTTCAGCGGCTCGACAAGGAACGCGACGAGCGCGAGCTGAACCAGCGCGTGAAGTGGTTCGTGGACAAATGGGCGGAGCGCCTGGACGCAAGCCGTGAAGAGGTGGCCGAACTGAGTGCCGACCTTGTCATGGTAGTCCAGGCCGTACATCGCGACGCGAGCCGCGAGACACATGCGCTGCTGACCAAGGCGCTGATGGCAATGCCACCGGCCCCGATCTTCGTGCAGAACGCCCCCGGCAGTGGCGCAACTATCGGCTGACACAGAGGGAGGGTCAGAACAGATCGAGCTGCACCGCCTTGCGGGGCGGCTCCGGTGGTGGCGCGGGCTCGGGCTCGACAGCAACGGCAGGCTCCGGCTCCCAGGCGATACGGCGGGGCCCGCACCGCTTAGGCTCGGTGGCGTAGTCGAGCGTCACCGCCGGCCCGCCATTGGCCCAATGCGAGCAGTAGATCGGGCGGTCCTTCGGTGGCGGCAATCGCCAGGACCGGGCGCAGGTCTCGCAAGAGCGGGCCCCGGTCATTCTTGGGGGTCCTCCCAGGCGAAGCCGGCGACCGCCTCGAGGTCGCCAGGACCAAGGTGCCGGCTCGCCACCCAGGCGTTGCCCTCGCGCACGAAGTCGTCAGGGCGTGGACTATAGAAGACATTGAGGCTCTTGATCCGCATCGGGTCGAAGTTCGGCGGCAGGGTGCCGATCCTCGCGCCAAATTGCAGGACCGGGATGCGCTCGGTGGCCGGCACACAACGGGAGCCAAGGCACCGCTGGCAGACGCGCAGCTCGCGCGTCATGGTGAAGCTCACCGGCACGTCGTCCCCCGGCCGCAGCGCCGCAGCCGAGAGCGACGGCCTCTCGATGTAGTAGAGCTGGCCTTCCCCCTTGCATTCGGGGCATGTGATCAGGAACTCAGGCGCGATTGTCACTCATTCCCCGCCCTCCCGCTCCTTCATGATGCCGCTCTCCCCGTAGAGCCCTTCAAGGCTGATCAGCGTCGCCGGCTGCACGTCGCCGTTGACGCGCGCCTTGGCGACGTCGTGGATGGTGCCGCGCGGCGATTGCCTGAGCGCGCCGGCCCACACGCCGGCGCCCATGTCGCCCGCCCACTTCGAGCCGTTGAACAGGTCGCGCGTCAGCACGTTCTGGTTCGGCACCGCCAGCCACCAGTCGCGCACGCCGGCCTTGCGCCGCACCAGGCCGAGACCCGCCTGGCCGAGCAGCGACCGCGCCAGGTGCTCGTTCATGTCGTCGTGGCCCTTGTAGAGGTCCTCGAGCAGCTTGCCGACGGCATGCCGCGAGCCCGAGCGCCAGGCGTCGACGCGCACGTTGAGCAGGTGCGACAGGCACAGCCGCCAGTTCTCGGCCGCGTCCTCGAACTCCCACATGGTCGCGGCGGCCATCAGCTCGGCCAGCGGGCGCACGTCGCCGTCGCCGACCATCTGCTTGGCGCGCTCCTCGTCCCAGCCGGCATGCTCGATCATGTCGGCGCAGGCGAGCAAAACGCCGAACGTGTCCTGGCCGCGGCCGTCCATGCCGGCCAGCGCCAGCTCGGCCTTGAACGCCTTGAAGGTGTAGCCGAAGCGCGGCCACTCATCGATCAGGCGGCGCAGCATGCAGCGTCCCATGACGGTCAGCACCTGCGGGTCGAGGTCCGGAGCCGGCTGGCCCTCGGGCAGGCGATGCAGCTTGAGGATCGCCATGCGGCTGAGGTCCTGCGGCTCCAGCGGCGGCGTGTTGATCGAGCTGAAGAGGAAGCACGAGCGGGCGCGGAACTCGATCGGGTTGTGGCGATCGCCGCCGCGCAGCATGAGGCCGCCTGACGCGGCGATGCGGGCCAGCTTGAGCACGTTCTTGGCCTTGCGCGTATCGCTCTCGCCCTCGAGCTCGTCGACGCCGATCGCCAGCGCGTCGTTGCCGATGTGCTGGTAGATGCCGGCGCCGGTGGTGTCGACGGCCTGGATCAGGTAGTCGCCGAGCAGCCCCTTGACGAGCGCCTGCAGCGTCGACTTGCCGGTCGCCTTGTCGCCGGTGATGTAGACGGCGGGCCGCCACGGCAGCGCTCCGGCGAGCAGGCTGGCGCCGAACCAGCCGAGCAGCAGCGTCGGGTCGACGTCGGGCCGCGCCCACTGCCACGATCGCAGCAGCGGGCGCAGCAGCTTGGCCGGATTGGCGTCGTTGGGGATCGCCTCGGCCCACGGCAGCGGCAATGCCGGGCGCGTCGGGTAGACGTAGCCGTCGATCTCGCCCGGCGGCTCGCGGCGGCCGTTGACCCACACGCCTGTGCCGGTGTGCAGCACCAGGTCGCCGGCCGGGTTGATCCAGGCGCCGCGCCCGCGCACCTTCTCGACGTTGTTCCACGGCCCTTTCGCCGCGCAGGCCTGGATCAGCGTCGCCGCCACCTTCTCGGCCGCGAAGCCGTCGATCCCTTTCTTGCCCCAGCGTGGCCAGCCCCAGCCGAGGAAGCCCTCGAGCCCGGCAAACAGACCGAGGATGTGGCCCTTGCCGTAGGGCGGCTCGAGCTTCTGCACCTGGCCGATCGGGTCGATGAAATAGCCGGCGTTGCCGGAGATGCCGAGCGGCACCACCGGGCAGCCGGGCGGCAGGCCGAGCGCGTCGGGTGTCCACTTGCCGGCCTCGACGCCGTCGCGCGGCAGGGACGGGTCGGGGTCGCGCGCGCGCGACACCATGGGCACGGGCTTGGCGTCCTTCACCAGGGCGCGGATGGCGGCGAGGTTGGTGACTGATGTCATGACTTGGTTGCCTTTCCGCGCCGGCGCCGCTTGGCGCGCTTCCCGTTCGGCGTATCCAGAGCCGAGAAAGCGATCGGCGCACAAGGAGCGCGGCGCTGACGATACGGTGACTGATACGGCTCCAAGTGGATGCCGAGAGCGGCGAGAGCCAAGGCATCCATGCGTATCGCGATCGTGTTTCCGATGCGCCGTTCAATTTTTCCGATCACAGCATTCCCCGCACGAGCATGACGACGATCTCGACCGTGCCCACGGCGATCGCCGCGAGCGCGAACAGGAGAGTGGCGAGATCCATCACTGCTTCTCCGACGCGCGCAGCGCCGCGATTATCTTGCGCACCGCCCCGATCGAGATCGGGATCTTGCTGTGCCCGGCCTGCTCCATCACCAGCAGGTCAGCCTCGAGCTGGCTCAAATCGCTCGCCGTCATGCCTTCACCCCTCGCAGTTGATCGTTGACGTCCTTGCCGATGGTGGACGAGGCCACGCGCACCTTGCGGTCCTGCCGCACCAAAGCGTCGATCGCCTTGTCGAACGCGCGCGCCGCCTGCGGCTTGCCCCAGTCGTTGTCGCGCAACACGACGACCTCGTCGACGCACTCCGGCAGCACGATGCGGGCGATGTTGCCGAGCGATCCCGCCGCCCACACGCGCAGCTCCGGCGCCGCCAGCGCGATCGTCAGCCCGTCCTCGACGCCCTCGGCGATGACCAGCGTCTCGCGGATGCCGTGCCGCGCCGCCTCGTCGACGCTCATGCGCGTGCCGCCGCGCCACAGCCGGATCGAGGCACCGCCAAAGGCCGGCCAGATCTTGCGCTGCGGCTCGACGGGTGCCTTGCCGGAGCCGTCGGGGGCGAGAAACGTGCGATGCACGGCGACGATGGTCTCCTGGCCGTCGACATCACCGGTGAAGCCGGCCACCATCACCGGCCAGGTAGTGCCGGTCTCGAAGTGCTTCGAGGCGTCGAGCCAGCCGAGCGCGCCCGGCATGCGGCCGAGCCGGCGCACGTCGATGCCGCGCGAGGCGAGATAGCGGTCGGCGGGGGAGCCGGCGAACGGCGCCTTCTTGGACGCGATGAAGGTCGCCATGGCCGCCTTGCGCGCCTTGGCCGCGCGCTCAACGGCGTCGGCGTCGACCGCCGCCGTGCGTTCGGCCTGGCGCTGCACGATGGCGCGGCGCTCGCCCTCCGGCATGCGGGCGATGCCGAGCCAGTCCTTGGCCCACTTGATGGCCTCGGCCGTGGCCTCCTTGCTGCCGCGCGGACCGAGCCCCTTGCAGTAGCGGATCAGGTCGATGACGTCGCCGGTATCGGCGCCGCCGGGATCGCTGTCGCCGGCCATGTCCTTCCACGCGCCGACGGCGGCGCCGCCCGCGATCCAGACGAAGAACGAGCCGGCGTGGCGGTCGGCGCGGGTCGGGTTGCGGGCCATCCAGTAGGCGCCGTTGCGGCGGCCGTCCGGCGCCAGCTCCTGCGCCAGCGCCAGCACGCGCGACTGCAGCAGCGCCTTGATCTCGGTAATGGATGGGCCGCGATCGCTCACGTCACGTATCCACCGACGTCGCGGTCAAGAAACGGCGAGCCGCCTCGCGCTTGGCGTTGCGGCGGTTGTCGCGCTCCACCTGCTTGCGCCTCATGCGCTGCATGTTGCGGCGCTCGCGCGAGGCGCGCGTGGAGTTGTCGCGCTTGATCACCCTACCCATGGCGGCGCTTCCTCTTGCGCGTGCTGAGCACCAACCGCGGCGTGATGAAGCCCTTGCGCGCAGCCAGATTGCGCGACATCAGCACGGCGACGCTGCCGTCGCGGTTGGCCCTGATCTCGATCGCCTCGCGCGGCAGCCAGGTCTCGACCAGGTGCGGATAGACCCCGGTCTGCACCAGCTGCGCCTTGCCGGTGGTACGCAGGATGCGGCCGGTGATCTCGACCCGGCCGCGCTCCGGCCCGCGCGCGGCGTGGATGAACGGAGCGACCATCGCCGTCACCCGGCGTTGCGCCGGGCGGCCAGCCGCGCCGGCAGGCCGGGCTGCTGCGCGCCTTGCTGCCCGACGTTGATGATGTTGGTGGCGCCGCCGCCGTCGCCGTTGCCGGGCAGCACGTGCAGCTGCACGGGCGGCGGTGGCGGCGCGCGATCGGGTCCGCTCGCGGGAGGCGCCAGCCGCGCCCGGTGCTCCGGCGGTGGCAGCGCGCGCGGCAGGGTGCGGGGATCGAACGGCGCCGCGCCGATCTCCGGCTCGGCCCGGCCGTGCGCGCCGTCGTGGGCGCCGACCAGCGGGAAGCCGAACACGGCCATGAAACCGATCGCCAGCGTGATGATAAGCTCGATGCCGAACAGGATGTGGTCGGCCGTCACCGTCGCCGCCGCCTTCGGCCCGGACCACCAGCCGACGGCCGCCTGGGCGATGCCGAGCGGAACGGCGAGCTGCACCTTGCCGCCGGCGACGGCGCCACCCTCGGCCAGTGCCGCCAGCGCCTTCGGCAGCTTGTCGTCGTCGATCTCGACGGCGCGCCGCGCGGCGGCGAGCTCGGCGCGCAGCCGCGTGCACTTGTCGCCGACCGGATCGATGCCCTTCGGCGCCAGCTTGCACTCGCGCGCCTCGAGGGCGGCGATGGTCGCCACCGGCCGCGGCGTGCCGAGCGCCGCGCGCTCGTCCTGCAGCTTCTTGACGGCGGCGGCGGCCGACGCGCTGCCGGTTGCCTTGACGTCGCGCGCCACCTGGCCGTCGGCCATGAGCACGCCGATGGTCTGCCACCCGCACAGCTGATCGATGCCGAAGCCGATCACGGCGCAGGCGGCGAGCGCGGTGCGCCGGGCGCCACGGCCGCCGCCGAAGGCTTCCCACGCCGCGTAGGCCGCGAAGGCGCCGATGGCCGTGAACACGCACGCCAGCACCAGCGAGCTGTCGCCGAGCGCGAAGCCGGTGCGCGCGTTGGCGGCCATGACCAGGAGCAGCGCGCCGAGCGGCAGCAGCAGCACCGGATTGCGGTCGATCTCGGCCGCCCACCATTTGAACAGCGCCCTCATGCCGCGACGAGCTCCTCTGCCAGGCTGTCGATGAAGCGGTCGAAGCCGGGATCGTCCCGGCGGTCCTCGATGGCCGCGCAGGCCTTGCGCACGCCCTCGGGCGACATCCGCGCGGCCCGCGCCAGCGGCCGCGGGCCGATGTCGTGCAGGCACGATGCGAGGTAGATGGCCGTGCGCCGCGCCAGCGCTACCTCGGGCAGCGGGAAGCGGTAGACCTTGCCGCTGCGCGCCTCGATGGCCTCGCGCGGCACGCGCATGCGCTTGGAGACCAGCGCCACGGCCGACGACAGTGCGGAGGCGTGCGTCATGACACCACCTCGGCGAAGAAGCCGGCGACGTAGGCGTCGACCTCGGCGTCCATATCCTGGAACAGAGCGCCGACGGAGCAGCCGTCGTTGATCATGTGGCCGGGGTCGAGATGCGGGCCGGAGGTGGCGGGGCTGGCATCGGGGCCGGGGCTGAAGGCGGTATTTTGCTTCGGGTGTTGCATCGGGAAAAATCCACGAGTGCTCGCTGCGCCGCCCCATGCGGCGCGCGTGATGTGACGCGGATGCAACTGGACTGGGACTACGGACGGTACTAAGCGGCGGGACGCTGCCTGACGCGGGCCTCCGGACGCTGACCGAGGCTCTTCACGATGTCCTCCTCGAGCTCGTCGAGCTTGCGCTCGAGCCTGCCCAGATGAGACGTCGTCGTGCTTTCCTTCGGATCGGTCCTGCCGTTGCGCCACCGGCTGACTGTCGACTGCTCAACCTCGGCGAGCTTGCATAGCCGGCCGAGCTTCAGGTTCAGCTTGGCGGCGCGAGCTACGATCTGATCGAGACGTGCAACAGTTCCGTGCATATGCGCACTGTGTCGTGCGTCGCCGGTTGCGTCAAGGTGCGGGGAAACATCTCACGCTCGTTTCGTGCGTCTGTGCACACTTCGATTGCAAGAGCGCAGGTTTCCACGGGGAGCGTTGCCGTGTCGACACACGAGCGCGATCGGCACGCGGCGGACATCCGCGCGTGGCTGATCTTCGTCATGAAGCACACCGGCCTCAAGCAGACGCCTCTCGCCAAGGAGGCAGGGCTGGCGCCGTCGACGCTGTCGCGCGCCCTCGATCCCGAGAACCCGACGGCACTCGAGCGGCGTTCCATCCTGCGCATTGTCGAGACGTTCGGCGTGCCGGAGCCTGGGAAAGAGTTCGTGATGACGGGGTTTGCCGAGGACGAGCTGACCCGCCTCGACGAGCAGCCGCCGGAGTTCGCCGGCGTGCCTCTGACGCCGAACCAGTACGTGGCCCGCGCCGCCAGCCGCGCCGTCGATCTCGCCGGCATCGTGCCCGGTGACGAGCTGCTGTTCGACATGGCCGCGCAGCCGCGCGCCGACGACGTGGTGGCCGCACAGGTCTACGCCATTGGCGCCGCCGAGGCGTCAACGGTCCTCCGCATCTTCGATCCGCCGTTCATCGTCACGCGCACGTCGGACTTCCGCGCGCACGCAACGCCGGTGCTGGTCGACGGGCAACGGGCGCGCATCGCGGCGGTGATGCTGAAGGCATTGCGGCAACGCTCCACGGACTAGAATTGCTTACGTGCAATTTTTTGTTGCACGACGCGACGGAGTGTGATGCTCTGAGCGCGTCGGCCGTACACGAGCGTCCCCCGCTCCGCAGTATGGCCGGCCGGAGCGGGCGCCGTTCTCCCACCTGGTCGCGATCCCAGGCAAGCACGAGCCCGCTCCGCCCCCTTCCTTTTCCAACGGGGCGCACATGATGATCTCCTTCCAGACGCGCG
>WBZU01000284.1_pt1 | contig 46350 bp, 47 predicted proteins | sample 5204311 | NCBI WGS metagenome assembly WBZU01 (sample SAMN12344359, study PRJNA552823) | activated sludge metagenome | biome: Activated sludge suspended growth; feature: Nitrification reactor; material: Wastewater; isolation source: activated sludge from nitrification reactor of wastewater...
AGCATGCGATCACGCTGGAGCACCTGCGCATGGGCGCACTCAAGGGCGTGATCCTCGACGCGGACGGCTCGGTGCTCTACGACCTGTTCGATGCCTTCGATATCACCCAACAGGCGGTGGCCTTCGAACTGGGCACGGCAGGCACCAACGTCAAGGCCAAATGCACCACGGTGCTGGCAACCATCGAGGAAAACCTCAAAGGCGAGTTCATGAACGGCGTCCATTGCCTGTGCTCGCCGGAGTTCTTCGCCGCGCTCACCGGCCACGCCAAGGTTGAGAAGGCCTTCGAGAACTGGCAGAACGGGGCCATCCTCATCAACGACGTGCGTCGCGGCTTTACCTACGGTGGCATCACCTTCGAGGAGTACCGGGGTCAGGCCACCGATGCCAGCGGAACCGCACGCCGCTTCATCGCCGCTGGCGAGGCCCATGCCTTCCCACTGGGCACCATCGACACCTTCGGCACCTACTTCGCACCGGCGGATTTCAACGAAACCGTCAACACGGTCGGCCAGCCTCTGTACGCCAAGCAGGAGCCGCGCAAGTTCGACCGGGGCACCGACCTGCACACGCAGTCCAACCCGCTGCCGATGTGCCACCGCCCTGGCGTGCTGGTGAAGTTGACGGTGGCGTGATGGGCATCGTCGAGCAGATCTACGAAGCTGCCACGAACGCGGGCCTGCTGAAGGACTGCCTCTGGCGCCCTTCGGATGGCTCACCGACGCAGCGCTTTTCCGTAGGCTTCGCCGCACCGGACGACACGGTGCTCGACGGCCTGAGCCTGAGCACCGAGTACGTGATGACCTATCCCGCGTCCATCTTCATCGGACTCGCCCAGCGCGAGCCAGTGGTGATCGATGGCGTGACCTTCCTGGTGCGAGAGCTGCGGGCCGTGGGCGACGGTTCCGAGATGCGCGCGACCCTGACGAGGGTCTGAACGATGGCTGGCAACTCGATCCGCGAACAGATCCTGCTCGCGGCGCTGGCGGCTGTCCGTCCACACGTGGAATCCCTCGGGGCAACGCTGCACCGCTCGCCCACGGTGGCCATCAGCCGGGAGCAATGCCCGGCGCTGGCGCTGTTCCCCGAGTCCGAGTCCATCACCGAACGTGCCAATGACCGCGTCACCCGCGAACTGATCGTTCGCGTCGTGGCGCTGGCCCGTGCCGTTCCACCCGCCATCCCTGAAACCGAGGCCGACCGGCTCCTCACCGCCGCCCACGCCGCCTTGATGGCGGACGGGAATCTCGGCGGTCTGGTGCTGGGCATCCGCGAGCAGGAATGCGAGTGGGAGGTGGAGGACGCCGACGCGGTGGCCGTGGCGCTTCCGGCGCGGTACCGCTTCACGTACCGGACGCTGGCCAATGATCTCTCAACCCCTGGATGACGACCCATGAACCCACAACCGACACGTTTGGTTCTGACCCGCCCGCACACCCACGCGGGCAAGTCCTACGGGCCCGGTGACCGCATCGAGGTCGACGCCGACGCCGCCGAATGGCTGCTGGCGCACGACATCGCCACGCGCGAATCGACGCCTGCCAGGCCCGCCCGGACTGAACCCGACCTTCTCCCCATTCAACGCAAGGAACCCAAGCAATGAGCACCTATGCCAGTTTTCAAGGGCGCGTTTTCCTCGGCAAGCGCGACACCGACGGCCTTCCCATCGAAGTGCGCTCGCCCGGCAACGTCGCCGAGCTGAAGCTCTCCCTCAAGACCGACGTGCTGGAGCACTACGAAAGCCAGACCGGCCAGCGTTCGCTCGACCACCGGATGGTCAAGCAGAAGTCGGCCACCGTGAACCTCACCATCGAGGAGTTCACCAAGGAAAACCTCGCGCTGGCCCTCTACGGCAACCACGTCGTCGGCACGCCGGGCACGGTGACCGCCGAACCGGTGGGCGGCGCAACGCCGACCCCGGGCGACCGCTACTTCCTGGCCCACCCGAAGGTGTCGTCCCTCGTCGTGGTGGATTCGGCGGGTACGCCTGCCACCCTGGCCCTGGGCACGAACTACACCGCCGACACCGACTTCGGCGCCCTCCAGTTTCTGGATACCACCGGCTTCACCGCGCCGTTCAAGGCCAGCTACGGCTATGGCGTGGCCACCGAGATCGGCATCTTCACGCAGGCGCTGCCCGAGCGTTACCTGCGGCTCGAAGGCATCAACACCGCGCAGGGCAATGCCAAGGTGCTGGTCGAGCTCTACCGCGTGGCCTTCGATCCGCTGAAGGAAATCTCCTTCATCTCGGACGAGTACAACAAGTTCGAGCTCGAGGGTTCGCTGCTGGCTGACACCACCAAGCCTTACGACGCGGTGCTCGGTCAGTTCGGCCGCATCGTCCAGCTCTGATGGGGGCCACCATGAGCGATCTGGAAGCCCTGATACCGCAGTCGGTCGAACTGGTCATCGACGGCGAACCGCTGGCCATCAAACCGCTGAAGGTTGGGCAGATGCCCGCCTTTCTGCGGGCGATATCGCCGGTGATGCAGCAGCTCACTGCCAGCGAGATCGACTGGCTGACGCTGTTCGGTGAGCGCGGCGACGATCTGCTGTCGGCCATCGCCATTGCCGTCGGCAAACCTCGGGCGTGGGTTGATGAGCTGGCGGCCGACGAGGCCATCCTGCTGGCAGCCAAGGTGATCGAGGTGAACGCCGATTTTTTTACCCGGACGGTGATCCCGAAACTCGACGGCCTGTTCGCGACGGTGAAGCTGCCGCCCCTGATGGCGGCTGCTGGCGAAACGGGTGGTTCGATACCGTCCAGCACCTGATCGAGCGCGGCCACCGCCTGCCCGACATCCTCGACTACACCCTGGCGCAGGTGCGCGGCTTCGTCGCTGCCACGGCGCGCAGCGACGCGGCCCGCGATGCGCGGCTGCTGTCGCTCGTTGCCATCGGCACGCGCGGCGATGCCCGCCACCTCGACCAGACCCTCGACCGATTGACTGACCATGCGCATCTCCGTCCGCATCGATAGCGCTGCGGCGCAGGCGCAACTGCGCCGCTGGGGCGGCGAGTTCCGCGACAAGGTCAAGAAGGCGTTGTCACGGGCCATTGCCAGCGAGGCGTCCGAGCTCAAACAGGACGTGCGCGGCCACGTCGCGGGCCAGATGGCGGTGGTCAAGAAATCCTTCCTCAAGGGCTTCACCGCCAAGGTGCTGGACAAGGACCCGAACCGCTTGCCTGCGCTGTACGTGGGCTCGCGCATTCCGTGGTCGGGGATGCACGAGCGCGGCGGCCTGATCGCCGGTCGGATGCTGATCCCGCTGCACGGGCGGGTCGGCAGGAAACGATTCAAGGCGCAGATCGCCGAGCTGATGCGCGGCGGCAATGCCTATTTCATCAAGAACGCAAAGGGGAACATCGTCCTGATGGCCGAGAACATCAAGGAACACGACCGACCATTGGCGGGCTTCAAGCGCCGCTATCGCAAGGCCGAGGGCATCAAGCGCCTCAAGCGCGGCGCGGACGTGCCCATCGCCGTGCTGGTGCCCAAGGTCGTGCTCCGTAAGCGCCTCGATGTCGAGCGTCTGGTCGCGGGCCGCATCCCGCGCCTGTCGGCGGCCATCGAGAAGCAGATCCGGACGGTGGATTGAGCTATGGCGAACCGAATTTCTGTCCTCGTCGCGCTCGAAGGGGCCGACGAGGGGCTCAAGCGCGCCATTGCATCTGCCGAGCGCAGCCTCGGCGAGCTCTCAAGCACCGCCAAGACCGCCGGCGAGAAGGCTGCCGCCGGGATGGCTGAGGTCAAGGCCGGGATGTCGGCCTTCGGCGATCAGGTGGCGACGGCCAAGACGCAGTTGCTGGCCTTCCTGTCGATCAACTGGGCGGCGGGCAAGGTGCAGGAGATCGTCCAGATCGCCGACGCCTGGAACATGATGTCCGCACGCCTGAAGCTGGCGACGGCAGGCCAGCGTGAATTCACCACCGCGCAAGCGGCGCTGTTCGACATCGCCCAGCGCATCGGCGTGCCGATTCAGGAAACGGCCACGCTGTACGGCAAGCTCCAGCAGGCCGTGCGGATGCTGGGTGGCGAGCAGAAGGACGCGCTCACGATCACCGAAAGCATCTCGCAGGCATTGCGCCTGTCGGGCGCATCGGCCACCGAAGCACAGTCGTCCCTGCTGCAGTTCGGGCAGGCGCTGGCCTCTGGGGTGCTGCGTGGCGAGGAATTCAACTCCGTCGTCGAGAACAGCCCCCGTTTGGCGCAGGCCCTGGCTGATGGACTGAACGTGCCCATCGGGCGGCTGCGCAAGCTCGCCGAGGAAGGCCGCCTGACTGCTGACGTGGTGGTCAACGCGCTGATGAGCCAGAAAGACAAGCTGGCCAGCGAGTACGCCCAACTGCCGCAGACGGTCAGTCAAGCCTTCGAACGCCTGCGCAATGCCTTCGGGCAGTGGATCAACAGGGTCGATGAATCGACGGGCCTGACCAAGAAGCTGGCCGAGGCGTTGACCTTCCTCGCCAACAACCTCGACACGGTAATGCAGTGGTTGAAGCGCATCGCCGAAGTCGGGCTTGCGGTGCTGATCTACCGCCTGATCCCGGCGCTCATCACCGCGTGGCAGACCGCCGGTGCGGCGGCAGTCACGGCCGCCAGTGCCACCGCTGCAGCCTGGACGACGGCCAACCTGTCGGTGTCGGCGGCCGTGGCCAGCGTCGGCGTGCTCAAGACGGCGTTCGCCGTGCTGGGTGCCTTCCTGGTCGGCTGGGAGATCGGGACGTGGCTGTCGGAGAAGTTCGAAATCGTCCGCAAGGCGGGCATCTTCATGGTCGAGATGCTGATGAAAGGCATCGAGCAGTTGCAGTACCGCTGGGAAGTCTTCAAGGCGGTATTCACGTCCGACACCATCGAGCAGGCCACCAAGCGCCACGAGGCCCGTCTCGCGGAGATGAACCAGATCTTCGCGCAGATGTACGCCGACGCCTCAAAAGGGGCGGATGCTGCCAAAGGCGCGATGAACACCGCAGCGACCGCAGCCGAAGAGATCGCCAAGCGGCTCGAAGCCGTGCGTCAGGGGACGCAGGAGGCGGTCGGGCGCGGCATCGAGGCCGTCCACAGCGCGCTGGAGAAATTGAAATCCCGGCTCGGCGAAGTCGAGCAGGCCGTGGGCAAGGCCAACCAGACGGTCAACGACTCGACCGCCAAGATGACCGAGGCCTACAAGGGCCTGACCTCCATCGTCGAGGCCAACCTGCAGCGTCAGGTCGAGGCCGTAAAGGCGCGCTACCAGCAGGAGCAGTCGGCGCTGGAACTCTCGAAGCAGTCCGAAGCCGCGCTGATCACCAAGTCGACGCAGCTGCTGACCGATGCACTCACGCAGCAGACCACGCTGAGGCGGCAGGCCACGACGGACGCGTTGAAGCTGATCGACGACGAGTCGCGTGCAAAGATCGAAGCGGCGCGGCGCGACGGGCAGACTGAGCAGGAGCGCGCGGCCAACGTCACCCGTGTCGAGAACGAAATCCTGGCCAGCAAGCGCCAGACGATGACGCAGGCGCTGGCCGAATACCGGCAGCACGTCGATGCGCTCAATGCCGAGGCCAACCGGCATCTGGCCGAGATCAAGCGCATCGAGGAAGAAAAGCGCCAGCTCTCGATGACGACGGAAGAACGCATCCGCGACATCCGGCGTCAGGGCATGACCGACTTCGAGGCGACCGAGGATCGCAAGCGCCAGATCGCCGAATACCAGGAGAAGGCCCGCGAGGCGCTGGCCAATGGCGAATTCGAGCAGGCCCGGCAACTGGCGCAGAAGGCGATGGACCTGGCCGCGCAGGTGGCGAGCAGCCAAACCAGCGAGGCCAAGCGCGGCGAAGACGCCCGCAAGCAGTCCGAGCAGGCGGTGTCGCAGGTCACCCAACTGGAGGCCCAGTCACGCGATGCTTACCGCAAGCAGGAGTACGCGCAGGCCGAGGCTCTGATGCGTCAGGCCGATCAGCTACGCGCCGAACTGGCCCAGAAAACCAAGGATGCCGACGCGCAGATCGCGCAGGGCAAGGACGGTGTCAATCAGGCCATCCAGCGAATCCGCGAGTCGGAGGAGATTCTGAACAAGACTCTGGATGCCGAAGCCAAGGCCCACCAGACTGCGGCGCAGTCGGCATTGACAGCCCGCGACCAGATTCGCCAGACGTTGGAGCAGACGCAAACCCAGATCGATCAGATCACGGCCAAGCTGAAGGACGGTCTAAAGGTCACTCTGGATGCCGACACGACGCGCTTCGACAAGGCCATCGCCGATCTGGACAAGGCCTTGGCGGAAAAGCAGTACCTGCTCCAAATCCAGGCCGATCTGCAGGATGCCGAGAAGAAGTTGCAGCAGTACGAGCAACTGCTCAAAGAAGGCAAAACCCTGCCGGTCGATGCCGATGTCTCCAAGGCCAAGGAGGCGCTGGCAAAGCTCAAGACCTACGCCGACCAGAACTCGCAGCTCGAACTGAAAGTGGCGACCGAGAAGGCGCAGGCCGCGATCACCAACGTCGAAGGAATGATCAAGGCGCTGGATCGCATCCAGACCGAATCCCGGCATCAGGTCAGCACCAACGCCGAAGCGGCCCGCGCCGAGATCATGAGCCTGAACGGGGCCAACACCTCGAGCACGCACACCATCTATGTTCAGCGGGTCGAGGTCAACGCCACCGGTGGTCTGGTCGGCGGTGGCGTCCGACGTTTCGCCGACGGTGGCGCAGTGGCTCCGGCCTTTCCCCGGATGGGTGGCGGCTCTGTTCCCGGCTCTGGCCACCACGATACGGTGCCGCGCACCCTGGATGCCGGTGCCTTCGTGATCCGCAAGGCCGCCGTGCAGAAGTACGGCAGAGGTGCGCTTTCTCGGTTGGCCAATGGCGTGGCCCGGTTCGCCACTGGCGGCGCGGTGATGCTGGGCAGTGGCAGACGCCCATCGGGCAACGGTGCCAATGCTGATGGCAGTAGCACACCCAGTACCCCGAAGAAGAACCGTGACGCGTTTGAGGCCCTGAAGATGATCGATCTCGGCCTGCAAGGGATGAACGAGTACACCGGCTGGCTGCAGTGGAACTACGGTGCGTCGGTCAGCCTCGACATGCGCAGCAAGACGATGGAGAGCTACGGCAAGCAGGCGCAGGAAGACCGGCGCACGCTGGAGGATTTCATCGACCGCAAGCAGCTCACCGGTAACGAGCGCCAGAACCTGGAGCGGATCAAGCAGACGTGGCGGCAGGCGATGGCGCAGCCGCTGCTCTGGGGCAAAGACCTGGAGCGTGAGCTGATCGACTACATGGAGCAGAACCAGGGCGAGTTCTACCGGCGTGGCGGACTGTCGAAGTCCGACACCGTTCCGGCGATGCTGACCCCGGGTGAGTTTGTCGTGAGCAGGGACGCGGTGGCCCGCTACGGCGCTGGCTTCTTCGAAGCGATCAACAACCTGTCCGCTCCGGCGCAGGCCTTGGCCGGTCGCGTGATGGCGGGTGTCCAGGGCTTTGCCACCGGCGGTCTGGTGCAGCCCGCAGGCAGCAGCCTGCCGCGTCCTTCTCTGCCCGATGGCACGCCCACGCGCACGGTGCGTGTGGAGCTGTCCTCCGGGCAGCAGAAGGTCAACGCCACCGTCGACGCACGCGACGAGTCCCGTCTGCTGCAACTGCTGGACGCCGCCCGCGCCCGCACGGCTTGACCGTGCGTTCCTGTTCCTTGGCCTGAAGGTTTTTCGATGCAACTTTCGAACCTCGAAACCGGGGCGGCTTTGCCATTGCCCGATGACTTGCTGTGGAGCGATGAACACGCGTGGTCGCCCGCCGTGGCGTCCACGTCCTACCTCATCACCGGTGCCTTGCTGATCCAGTCCGCCACGCGGCAGGCCGGTCGCCCGATCACCTTGGTGGGCGCACCCGACATGGCCTGGATCACCCGGGCCACGGTCGAGCAGTTGCGCGCGTGGGCGGCGATTCCCATCGGCACTGCCACTGGCCAATTCGCACTGACCTTTGCCGATGGCCGCTCGTTCACCGTGGCTTTCCGCCACTCGGAAACGGCCATCGAAGCGGAGCCCGTGCTGGGTATCCCAGCACGGGCCGACACCGACTTCTATCGCCTGACCCTTCGATTCCTGGAGATTTGAGATGCCGATTCAATCCGGCGACGTGAAACTGCTGAAGTCCGCCGTGATGGCGGACGTGCCCGAGGGCGGTGGCGCGCCCACAGGCAACACCATTGCCGATGGCATCTCGAACGCCATCTTCCCTGACATCTCCGAGCTGGATCGCGCCGGTGGCCGGGTCAACCTGCGCAAGTCCTTCGTCTCGGTGCAGACCGATGACACCGACACCTACTTCGGGGCCAACGTCATCGTGGCCGAGCCGCCGCAGGACGCCCGCGTCAGCGTCACGCTGTTCTCTACAGAAAAGACATTCGACACCCGCGAGCAGGCGCAAGTCCGCATCGAGGCCTACCTCAACAAGGGGCCGGAGTGGGCAGGCTACCTGTTCGAGAACCACATCGCGGGCCAGCGGGTCATCCAGCTCTTCCAGCGCACGACTGACACCATCCCCAACGTCGGCCAGACCCTGGTCTTGATCGAGAACGAGGGCCTGGGCACGCAGAAGGAGCAGTACATCCGGGCCACCTCGGTGTCGGTCGTGGAGCGCACCTTCACCTACAACAGCGACCAGGACTACAAGGCCAACGTGGTCACGGTCGAGATCAGCGATGCGCTGCGCTACGACTTCACCGGCTCGCCCGCAACGCGCACATTCACGCGCGCCAGCAACAGCACCAAGACCCGCGACACGGTGGTAGCCGACGCGGGCACCTACGTCGGCGTGGTGCCGCTGACCCAGGCCGCCGCCGTCGGTGACTTCACGATCAAGGGCGCTTCGATCTACACCCAACTGGTGCCGAGCGCCCAGACCGAAACGCCGATCTCGTTCGTGCCGCCGTATGCGGCCGCAGGGCTGCCCGTACCCGGTGCGGTGCCGGTCAGCTACACGGCCAGCCACGCCTGGACGACGAGCATCAAGTTCAACCTGCCGGGCGGCTGTTTGCCCGGCTCGCTGACCGTCGCCACGGATGGCATCACGATCTTCGACGACGCGGGCCTGCTCAAGACGGCCAGCGGGACGATGGGCACCATCGACTACGCCAACGGCATCCTGAGCCTCAACTCCGGCTCGATGTCGAACACCAAGGCCATCACCTACACGCCCGCCGCGCAGATTCTGCGTGCGCCGCAAAGCTCCGAGATCCCGGTCACGCCCGAGTCGCGCAGCCAGTCCTACGTCGGCACGGTCAATCCGGTGCCGCAGCCCGGCACGCTGTCGATCAGCTACATGGCCCAGGGGCGCTGGTACGTGCTGTCCGATGCCGGAAACGGCTCGCTCAAGGGGCTGGATGCCAGCTACGGCGCAGGCACCTTCAACCGGAACACCGGCGCTTTCGTCGTGACGCTGGGAGCGCTGCCCGACGTCGGCAGTTCGCTCGTCCTGACCTGGAACGTGCCGACGCAGGAAACGCAGCAGCCATCCACCACCCTCAAAGCCGCGCAAAGCCTCGCCTTGAACCCGCCCGCAGGGACGGCGGTGCAACCCGGAACGCTGACGGTGTCCTGGGAGTACAGCGGCACCAAGACGGCAACGGCGGCCACCTCGGGCGTGCTGTCGGGGGCGGCTACGGGGTTCTTGAGCGTTGCGCAGAGCCGCATCGACTTCGCGCCCAACGTGCTGCCGTCGGTGGGCACGCAGCTCACCGTGAGCTACGTGGCGGGCCCGAAACAGGAGGATTCGTTCGCGCATCCGTCCCGCAATGGCGCGGGGACGCTGCCGGTCACCGCGACCCTCGGGGCCATCGAGCCCGGGTCGCTCGAAGTTGAATGGAACACGCTGACCGACACGTCGGTGCTTGGCGCGTACACCTTCCAGCAGTTGATGGAGATGGGCGTGCCTTTCGCGTGGCGCGACCCGACCCAGATCGCCCGCGACGATGGCAGTGGCAACGTCGTCCTCAATGGCGCGAGCGTCGGCACGGTGAACTACGCGACCGGCGCGGTGGTGTTCAACCCGGACGTCAGCATCCTGATTCCGCGCCCGAACTACACCGCTGTCGCCATCGCGGGCATCGGACGCTGGCGACTGAACTACGGTGGCATCTCCTATGTCGCCGCGCCGTCGCTCTACCCGAATGACGAGTCGGGCTACGTGAAGCTGCGCTACAACAGCCCGGGCTCCACCAGCAACCACTCGGAGACGTTTCAGTTCGCACCCAGCTTCAAGTTGGTGCCGGGCGTCAATGCCCAGGTGGTGACGGGCACGGTGCTGCTCACGATCTCGGGCGCGCAGCCCTGGGGCGACAACGGCCAGGGCACCTTGCGCGAATTCACCACCAGCGGCTGGGTCACGCGCGGCGCGATCAACTATCTCTCGGGTGACGTTACCCTCACGTCCTGGACGGCGGGCGTGACCAATGCCATCACGCGCGCCAGTTGCGTGACCACGGTCGGCGAGAACATCTCCAGCGAATTCGTGTTCCGCACCGGCGCGGCTCCGCTGCGGCCAGGGTCGCTCTCGATCCAGTACGCCCGCGCGGTCGGCGGCACGCAGAACGTAACGGCCGGGATCGACGGCAAGATCGAGGCGACCGGCATCAGCGGCAGCGTCGACTACGAAACCGGGCTGGTGCGCGTGCGCTTTGGCACTCTTGTTCTCGCGGCCGGCAACGAGAGCCAGCCCTGGTACGCCGCCGATCGCGTGGGCACGGACGGCAAGATCTTCCGGCCCGAGCCGGTGGCGGCGTCGAGCGTGCGTTACAGCGCGGTCGCCTACAGCTATCTGCCGCTGGATGCCGACCTGCTCGGCATCGATCCGGTGCGCCTGCCCAGCGACGGACGCGTGCCGATCTTCCGTCCCGGTGGATTCGCGGTCGTCGGCCACACCGGCAAGATCACCACCTCGGTCAGCAATGGCCAGACCATCGATTGCGCTCGCGTGCGCCTATCGCGTGTGCGGGTGGTCGGCCACGACGGTTCGGTGATCCACACCGGCTACACCACCGATCTGGAAGCGGGCACCGTCACCTTCACGAACGTGACGGGCTACAGCCAGCCCGTGACCATCGAGCACCGCATCGAGGACATGGCCGTGGTACGCGATGTCCAGATCAGCGGCGAGATCAGCTTCACCCGCGCGCTGACCCACGAGTACCCGCTGGCCAGCCCCGGCGATCCCGCCTCGGGCAGTTTCGTTTCCAGTGCGCTGGTGGCCGGTGACCTGTTCGCCCGCGTCAGCCTCGTTTTCGATCAGGTGACCTGGAGCGGCGCGTGGTCGGACGCCTTGTCGGGCAGTTCGGCGACCGCGACCTTCAACAACACGCAGTACCCGATCCGGGTCACGAACCGGGGCGCGCTGACCGAACGCTGGATCGTGCGCCTCACCAACAGCACGTCGTTCGAGGTCATTGGCGAGAACGTCGGCGTGATCGCTACGGGCAACACCAGCACCGATTGCGCCCCCAACAACCCGGCGACCGGCATGCCGTACTTCTTTCTGCCCGCCCTCGGGTGGGGTAACGGCTGGGCCACCGGCAACGTGCTGCGCTTCAACACCATCGGCGCGCAGTTCCCGGTCTGGGTGGTGCGCACCGTCCAGCAGGGTCCGGAGTCCGTACCCGACGACAACTTCACGTTGCTGATTCGCGGCGACGTGGACACCCCTTGACTTCCGCAACCTTCTCGCAGGAACCCCCATGACTGACATGACCGTCAAATACTTCAGCAGCGGCATGGTCGGCGCGCCGCAGATCGCCAACAACTGGGGCGATCTGGTGACGATGCTCGACGCCTGCCTCGTCAACGGCTTCGCCCTCAAAGCCATCGACTCGCTGACTTTCGCCAATGGCGTGGCCACGGCCAGCATCACCGCCGGGCACGCCTACTTGCGCGATCAGGTGGTGCTGGTAGCCGGAGCCGACCAGCCCGAGTACAACGGGCTGTTCCGGATGATCTCGACCACCACGACCACCTTCACCTATGCGGTGACCGGAACGCCGGTATCGCCAGCGACGACCACGACGAGCCTCTCGGTCAAGGTCGCGCCACTGGGCTGGGACAAGCCCTTCGCCAGCACCAACAAGGCGGCGTACCGCAGCAAGAACCCGGCGTCGCCGCAGAACCTGCTGCTGATCGACAACGGCCTCAAGACGCCGAACTACACGACGGGTTGGGCCAAGTGGGCCAACGTCGGCATCGTCGAAGACCTGTCGGACATCGACACCATCGTCGGCGCGCAGGCTCCCTACGATCCGAACAACCCGACGCAGAACTGGAAGCAAGTCACCGCCAGCCAGTGGGGTTGGTACAAATGGTTCCACGCTCGCGGGCCTCAGTACGAAAGCAACGGCGACAGCGGTGCGGGTAACCGCAACTGGGTGCTCATCGGCGACGACCGGCTGTTCTTCCTTTTCGTCACCAATGCAGCGGGCTACGGCTGGTATGGCCGCAATGCCTACTGCTTTGGCGACATCACCAGTTTCAAGCCGGGCGACAACTACGCCGCGGTGCTGGCCGCCGACGACAACTACTCGGGCATGAGCAACTACTGGAGCTATCCCGGCCAGTTCAGCGGCTATGGCCTGGTCTCTTCGCTCGACTTCACCGGCAAGGTGCTGCTGCGCAACCACACCCAGCTCGGTAACCCGGTTCGCTTTGGGCTGACATCGCTGAACACCAACAACGGCCAGCAGATCTGCGGGCGTGGCCCGACGCCGTTCCCGAACGGTGCTGACTACAGCTTGTGGCTGCTGCCGACCTATGTGCGGCAGGAGGACGGCCATATGCGCGGCCTGATGCCCGGGATGCTGTGGATGCCCCAAGACCGTCCATACAGCGACCAGACCATCGTCGACAACGTCGTTGGTCAGGCGGGCAAGAAGTTCCTGCTGGTCAGGACGCAGTACAGCTCGGAAACGGAGGGCGCGCAGATCGCGTTCGACATCACCGGGCCGTGGAGGTGATCGATGACCTATCCGCTGAGCGAGTCCTTCGCCACGGCCCCGGCAAACGGCTACACCACGGTGCTCGGGAGCATGTCCGCCAGCCACAACAGTGCGCAACAGGCCATCGACATCTCGGCCCCGAACGCCCAGTCGATCCTGCGCTTCAACGAGACGGCGCACGGCGACTTTTGGTTCGAGGCCGATGTCGAGTTCCTGACCGACCCGAGTGCCCGCAAGCACCTCGGCCTGTGGATGACCACGGGCAACGGTGCCGAGGGCTATCGATTCGCCCATCTCGACGGTGGGTGGGGTGTTTCACGCTGGAACAGCGGCTTCGGCGACGGCGCGGCGGTAACCGGCGGCGTTAACGAGGGAGCCAAGCCGGTCGCCGGTGTTGCCGACGTGGCCCCGACCTTCAACGTCGGCCAGCGGATGACCCTGCGCTGCGAAGTCATCGTCGGGGCTTTCGATGCCAATGGTGTGCCGTGGGCTCGTCTGGTTCAGTTCAAAGCCGGTGGCGTGCTGATGTTCCAGGTCGGGGACACTGCCTACCGGGGCAAGCTGGTTCCGGGCGTGTTCCTGTACGGGGCCACGGCACGCGTCCACGCCATCACCGGTGACACACCGTCTGGCCTGCCCGCGTTTCCCGCGACCGTGGGCGTGAACGCCGACGACGATCTGCTTCCGCTGGCTGGTGGCTCGACTTCGGTACCGCCCGATCCCACCGCCAATATTGGCGTCAATGCCCAGGTCGATCTGTCGCGGCTCAACAGCCCGTCGAGTGATATGTGGAACCGAGGCGGCGGCTACGACTGGCGCTTCCGCCCGATTCCGAACGGTCGCAAGGACATCCACTTCAGCGGCCACGGTTTCATCGCTGGGACGGTCAAGGAGAAGGGACAGCTCGACCAACCGCTGGTACGGCGAGTGCATCTCATCAGCGAGAACACCCGCGTCCTGGTCGCCGAGACCTGGTCTGACACCGGTGGCAACTATCGATTCGAACTGCTGGACCCGGCGCAGCGATACACCGTGGTCAGCTACGACCACAAGCAGATGTACCGCGCCGTGATCGCGGACAACCTATGCCCGGAGATGATGCCGTGACCGTCGTTATCACTGTCGAACACAACGAGGCACGGCTGGCGGGCACCCTGGCATTCCTGGATTCAGGCACCAACCCGGCGCGTCTGCGCATCTACGGCGGCGCGCGACCAGCCACCCCGGCCACGACGCCGAGCAGCGCGATGCTGGTCGAGATCAAGTTGACCAAACCTGCGGGCACGATTGCGGGCGGGTTGCTCACGCTGACGCAGCAGGAGGACGGGCTGATCACGGCGACCGGCATCGCCACTTGGGCCCGGCTGGTCAACGGCAACGAGGTGAACGCCCTCGATCTGGACTGCAGCGGCACCGATGGCAGCGGCGATGTGAAGCTGGCCAGCACCAATCTCTATCTGGGCGGCGACGCCCGGATGGTGTCGGCCATCCTGGGGTAAGCCGTGCCTGCCGTTCCCAACGAGGTGACCCTGGTCGCCACGCTGCCCATGCCTGCAGCGACCGTAGTGGTCGGGCCGCCGCTGGTCGATCTTCTGTTCGATCAGCCCGCTGCCACCGACGCCAATTTGGTGTTCGGGGCCAACTACATCGCCCCCCGCGACGATGTGACGGTACGGGCCACTCTGCCGCTGCCAGTCGTCACGATCAAGTTCATCCCCCCGGCGCGGGCCGAGTTGTTGGCCGAACTGCCGGGCCTGACGGTGCAGTCCCTGGTCTTGCGCCCGAGTGTGCCCTTGAACGTGGGCACTGGTTCGGGCGCAAGCCTGCCCGGTGTGGTGTTCACCGGCGAGGTCAGGTATGCGTCGCACACGCAGCGGCCCACGGTCGGCCAGACCTCGCACCACTGGCAGATGGCGCAGCAGACGGAGGACGGCGCGGATCAGGGCCAACAGGACGCGGCCTCGACGCCTGCTGGCTGGGAGACGTTTTGGCGGCGCACGCTCGCTTTGCCACAAGGCATCGCGCATCGGTTGCCCCCGGTTTTGGCCTCACTGCCTGCGCAGCGTCGCACGGGCCAGCAGCAGGCCAAGCGCTTCCACGACCTGACGTGGTTCGCGCATCAGGATGGCACGTACCTCGAACTGGCCCGGCTGGGTCTGTTCCAGAACGCCGTCCGCCTTCGGGACGCCACGCGCTTCCGGCATCAGGATGGCGACCGCACCAAGCGCGCCGGTCGGGTGGGCTTCTGGCAAGTCGCGCGGCTGCTTACCCAGGGTCAAGGGTCTGATTACCAGAGCGCCAGTGCTGCGCGGAAAGGGTGGCGCGGCAGGTATCAGGATGCCGTGCCCCCACCGCCGGGGATCAGCGTCTGGGTGGTTCCACAACCGCCTACGCCGCAGCCTTGCTACACGCCGAGCACGCACCTGCAGTTCGCCGCTTTGGCCCCAGCCGACAGCCATTTGCTGTTCGTTTGTGAAAACCACATCGACCCGCCGCCTCCCGATGGGGAGCCGGTGGTCGTTCCTGTCCGGAGGGTGTATTTCGTGATCAACAACGTGACCCTGCACCGATTGCCCGATGGCCTGCCGGTGCCGGTGTTCAATCTCTCACTGTCGCTGGACGCCGCGTCTTGGACGTGGGGCTTCGATGCGCAACTGCCTGCCGAGGCCGAGGCTCTGGTCGCACCCGGCAATGCCTCCGGCCCGGTCGAACTGGTCGCCAGCGTCAACGGCACGGCATTCCGAGTGCTGGCCGAGAACATCAGCCGCGAGCGCATCTTCGGCGACGCCAGCATCCGCATCTCCGGACGAGGGCGCAACGCGGTGCTTGCCGCGCCCTATGCGCCGGTGATGACCTTCAGCAACGCCGAGGCGCGCACCGCGCGGCAGCTGATGGACGACGTGCTCACGCTCAACGGCATTCCGTTGGGCTGGACGGTCGATTGGGGCCTCACGGACTGGAACGTCCCGGCTGGCGTGTTCGCCCGGCAGGGGACGTGGATCGAGGCGCTGAGTTCAATAGCCAGTGCGGTCGGCGGCTATCTGATTCCGCACCCGTCCGACCAGAGCATCCGCGTGCGCCATCGCTATCCGGTCGCGCCGTGGGAGTGGAGCGCAGTCTCGCCGGACTTCGTGCTGCCGGTCGATGCGGTTGCCCGCGAGTCGCTGCGCTGGGTCGAGAAGCCCGCCTACAACCGCGTGTTCGTCTCCGGCCAGGACTTCGGTGTGCTCGGGCAGGTATCCCGAGCCGGGACTGCCGGAGATGTGCTGGCACCGATGGTGGTCGATGCGCTCATCACCGAGGCCGCCGCTGCACGCCAGCGTGGCCTCGCTGTACTGGCCGATACCGGGCAGCAGATCGAGGTCAGCCTGCGCCTGCCGGTGCTCGCGGAGACCGGAATCATCCGACCGGGCGCGTTCGTCGAGTACCAGGATGGCAGCGTCACGCGGCTCGGCCTCGTGCGCTCGACACAGGTTGAGGCCGGGATGCCGGAGGTCTGGCAGACCTTGGGAGTGCAGAGCCATGCATAACCTCTACGAACAGTTTCTCCAACTGATCCCCGATCCGCCGCTGCAGGCGGGCACCGTGATCGGCGTCGGCTCCGGCGTGGTCACGGTCGCATTGCCCGGTGGCGGCCTGATCCGGGCGCGAGGCAATGCGGCCGTCGGCCAGAAGGTGTTCGTCCGCGACGACGTCATCGAGGGCGTCGCGCCCAGCCTGACGCTGGAGATCATCGAAGTCTGAAGCGCCGCCGATTTACAGATTCAACCCCTGAGACCCGCCTCGATGCCCACGCATCAGGCGGGTTTCGCATTTCTGGAGAAAGCCAATGAACGAACCCGAACAACAACCGCCTGCGCTCGTCGAGAACATGCTCCTGCTGCGCAAGGAGGACTTCGACGACTTGCTCGACCGTGCCGCTGAACGCGGAGCCGAGCGTTGCCTCGCCCATCTCGGTCTGGAAAACGGCCACGCAGCGCGCGACATCCGTGAACTGCGCGACCTTCTGGAGGCGTGGCGCGACGCTCGCCACACGGCGTGGCAGACCACCATCAAGGTTGTCACCACCGGCATCCTGGCCGCGCTACTGGTCGGTGCCGCCATCAAGCTCAAGCTGATGGGAGGCAGCCAATGATCGAGACACTGCTTGGTGGCCTCCTCGGCGGGGCCTTCCGCCTCGCGCCCGAAATCCTCAAGTGGCTCGACCGCAAGGGCGAGCGTGGCCACGAGTTGGCGATGCAGGACAAGGCGCTGGAATTCGAGAAGCTGCGTGGCGCGCAGCGGATGGCAGAGATCGGTGCAAGTGCCGACGCGGCGTGGAACGTCGGGGCCATCGAGACGCTGCGCGAGGCCGTCGCCGCCCAGGGGCAGCGCTCCGGTGTGCGCTGGGCCGATGCGTTGTCGGTCAGCGTGCGACCGGTGATCACCTACTGGTTCATGGCGCTCTACTGCGCGGCCAAGACTGCGGCGTTCGCGGCCGCCGTGACCGCTGGCGCTGGTTGGGGCACCGCTGTCCTGCACGCCTGGACTGATGCCGATCAGGCGCTGTGGGCCGGAGTGCTGAACTTCTGGTTCCTGGGGCGCGTGTTCGACCGGGTGCGGCCTTGATCGAGGTGCCGAAAACGGCCATCGAACTGGCCAAGCGCTTCGAGGGGTTCGAACGCAAGGTAAAGCGCGGCACGGACATCACGGACATCACGGCCATCCCCTACGTCTGCCCCGCAGGCTTCTGGACGATTGGCTACGGGCACCTGTGCGATGCGACGCATCCGCCGATCACAGAAAGGGACGCCGAGGTCTATCTGGCGCGTGATCTGCAGGCGGCGCTGGCGGCGACTCTGCGCCACTGCCCTGTGCTGGCCACCGAACCCGAAGGGCGGCTGGCGGCCATAGTCGACTTCACCTTCAATCTCGGCGGCGGGCGCTTGCAGACTTCGACGCTGCGGCGGCGTGTGAACCAGCGGGACTGGGTCCCTGCCGCGATGGAGCTGCGGCGCTGGGTATACGGTGGCGGGCACGTGTTGCCAGGCCTTGTAGCCCGGCGTGAAGCCGAAGCGTCCCTGATCCTGCGATTCACGCTTGGTTGATCAAGTTAGGCATAAAAAGCATATTCAATATAAAATAGGCGTTAAGTGCATTTTGTGAGTGACAAAATCGTGGCCTTCGAGAGTGTTGAAGAACTCATCCGGGCGGCGCGTAATGGGCGCAGCCAGAAGGAATTCGCCGACCTGCTGGAGGTCGATCAGTCGATGGTGAGCAAGTACGAGCGGGGCAAGGCCAGCCCGCCGATCAGCGTCATTAACCGCTGTATGCGTCTGGTGCATACGGCGGAAGGCGAAACGGCTCCGTCGGCGGAACAACTCGCCGAACGGGTGCGCGTGACCTTGGCCGACCCGGACTTGGGACAGGTGCGCTCGGCGCTATCCCGCTTGGTGGACGCCTTTGCGTCCGAACATGCGCAGACCCGCACGACGGGCGCTGCGCCGCAATGACATAGGAGGCCGTATGGCGACGCAATCGACCATCGAGTGGACGGAGCAGACCTGGAATCCGACCACCGGCTGCACCAAAGTCTCTCCGGGCTGCAAGCACTGCTACGCCGAAGTGATGGCGCGACGCTTGCACGCGATGGGCGCGCCCGGTTACGAAAACGAGTTCGAGCTCACTGTGCATGAAAACCGGCTGGAGCAACCGTTGTTGCGCAAGAAGCCGACCACGTATTTCGTGAACAGCATGAGCGACCTGTTCCACGAGGCAGTGCCGGACAAATTCCTCGACCGTGTGTTCTCGATCATCGAGGCCACGCCTCAGCACACCTACCAAATCCTCACCAAGCGCGCGGAGCGCCTGCCCGAGTATTTCGCGCGGAGGGCCTGCCCACAGAACGTGTGGCTGGGCGTCTCGGTGGAGGACAAGCAGTACGGCGTGCCGCGCATCGACCATCTGCGCAAGGTGGATGCGCACATCCGCTTCCTCTCGGTCGAACCGTTGCTGGAGGACTTGGGGCGCATCAACCTGCACGACATCCACTGGGTAATCGTCGGTGGCGAATCAGGTCACAAGGCGCGTCCGATGCGCGAGGAGTGGGTGGCGAACGTGCAGGTGCAGGCCGAAGCAGCTGGCGCCGCGTTCTTCTTCAAGCAGTGGGGCGGTTGGGGCGCTGATGGTGTCAAGCGCCACAAGAAGGCGAACGGTCGCATCTTCCGTGGCCGCACATGGGACGACTACCCGGAAGCGGTGGCGCAATTCTAGAAATTGAACGCGCCTTGCCCCTCGACGTTGGAGGCCGTGGCCCAAAATTTGTGCGGCAGTGAATGCTTGGCCGCCATCAGCAACCAGTACAGCGGCTGGTTATTACTGCCTGTGAGCAATCGCATGTCGGTGGAGGGCCACACGCCCAGGCCTGCGACCTTGTCGCGCCAAAACTGGAAGATCTGCTGCCGGAGTTCCTGCTGGCCCTGAATGATGGACACCTTCTCACGCCATCCGGGCGCGAAGGTGTCGAACGGTGAGTTGTCCGTGGTGGCGTAGGTCACGACATTGCGCTGCAAGTCCATCTGGCTAATGTGAACCAGCATGTCGATGCGCTTGAGCGCTGACAGGGCGACGATGATGTCGAAGTTCAGTGCCGCCAGATCGAAGGGATCGAGAAACGCGAAGTGCAGGCCGTAGGCGTTTAGCTGGGCGATGACCTGCTTCACTGCATCGACTGCGGAACCGTCGATCTCGACCACCGGTGCGCCCAGATTCCGCAGACGGGCTGCGGCGGCTTGACGCCGCTGGGTATCGAGGTCGCCGATGAAGACCTGCGAGAACGGCACATTGCCTTCCCGGCTCTTCTTCCAAGCAGCGACGACACCGCCGTCAATCCATTCGCCGGAGTCCCGCACCTTGCATCGACCCGGCCCACAGAATAGGTCGATATAGGTCGCGCCCGCCTTGCCGGGGCCAAGATACTTCGCGCGGGTGCTGCGCGAAATGTCGATGTAGCGGCACAGGTAGTCGTGCTTCTCCTTGGCCCAGACGCCCACTTCTTCGGCAGGCAGTCCATCGTCCCCATCGATCAGTTTTCCCATCGCCTACTCCCTGAAGTTTTGTACGAAGAAACCGTTCGAATGCGCTTGCTCCTCCTCTCAGAGCCGGAACAGCTTCTTCATTTCATTCTCCGCCGTTACCGGCATGTCATCCTTTTCGTACTGCCGAACATTGGCCACGATAGCCTTTGCCCGCGTAATTTCGTTGTTCACCCACTGCGAGTACGACGAGCTGGTATTCAGATTTTCGATGATCGTAAGAAAATAGTCCTTTTGGTTTGAGAGGAACCAGAAGCTCAGGCCGCAGACCCATTTCTCCATTTCAAAGGATTGGAACGGAAACCCGGCGGTTGCATTCCAGTATTTGAACAACCGAATGGAGGGCTTGATCAGCGATTTATGCTCTTTGTTCTTGGTTTCAAGCGTGGAGTTGAAGTCATTCGGGTTGGTTGTCATCCAACCGCCGGAGCCATTCGGGATTTGCAGTTCGCTGAGCCATGTCGTCGTCGCAGGGACAAGGTCGAACCTGATGTGGTTCAGTTCAAGCACGATGGTCGGGCTGGACTGCCGGATTTCCGATGAGCTGTAGTACTTCTCGACGAAAGTCTTCAGCCGGTTCAAGTACGTCTGCGGCGTGGCATTGTTCTCACTGAATACGATCATGTAATCGATATCCGAGTGCTCATCCATCGAGCGCGGCAAGATCGTGCCCCGCGTTGAGGAGCCGAAGCGGAAGTGCTGCTTGATTACACCGCTGGCGAAATGCAGCCCGATCCGGGTTTGCAGCGTCGAAATCGAGGTTGTGATGGACGACTGCTCGGTCGAAGAAAGCACTGCGTTGCTGGCCGTATCCGTGAGAAAACTCAATACCGACATCCCGTCATTCCTCCCTGTCCACCTTGTGCGTTGACTCGCCTTCCTCGATACCCCTGCGCGCGGCGACGAACGCCCTACGAGGAATGCTTGGACTTTTCTGGTTCAACTCGTTACGCGCGTTCGCCAGAGCCTTCAACTTCTCAGGCATCTCGTCCAGCCGATCCACCTGCAGCAGTTCGATCTCTCGGAAGAAGCGAGCTTCATTTCTGAGGGCCAGGAATTGCCCTGCGGCAGCCCTATGGATGGCCGCACGCTCATTGGGTTTGAGAAACGTCATCAGCCCCGTCAGCAACGATGCCAGCAATGCAAATGCGCTTGCCAATTCCGGCTGGCTCTTGATCAGAGTAGCCCCAGCGATCGCCGCGAGCGCCGTCGCGGGAATCCCCAGCCAGTAGTTGCGCCTCACCCAAGTATCTTCAGCGTTGAAGTGCCCTTTGCTGGAGTACGTGGCGTCCTCCTCAAGGCGCTCGGATTCCCGGCGTAATGCAGCAATCCTGCTCTGATCGGCTTCGGACGATTCGCTCATGGTGTGTTGTGCCTCCCCCGCATCGGCCTATTGCGCCTGCTGGATCGCCCGACGCAGCGACGCAGAGACATCCCACACATGAGACTGGCCGCCCATGTACTTGGAGACTTTGATGTGATTGTTGTTTTCCAGCAGGTTCAGCACGAAGTCGACGAAGGCGCGGGGCTTGCCGACGCGCGTCGCCAGTTCCTCGTTCTGGCGGACGTCCTCGTTGACCAGCAATGCGCCAATCCGGCCAACCACATCTTGGTAGCCCTCGACATACGCCTGCGCAAACTGCTGAAAGCCGTAGTCCGTCAGCACGACATGCGACAGCGGCGCGCCGAGAACTCGACCGATCTTGATGTAGTAGTGCTGCTCGAGAATGTCGAGCGAATCGAGCAGTTCCTGCTGCGGCACATCTTGGAGCCCTGGTTCGGCGCGCAGCCGATCCCAGTCCACAAGACCTGCGTCCTCGTCGATTTGCAGCCGGGCAATGACGCGCAAGGCCAAGTCATCGACCCGCGTCAAGCCGGAGATCAATGGCGCTGGCCCGGAGAACCGGGCGGGCCTCTGGCCGATGCTCGGCTTGTCGTCCACGTCGAAGATCGCCGACAGGATGCGCTGCAAGCTCTGGCTGTAGTCGGCGAGGTCATCGACCTTCTGCCAGAGGGTGGATCGCAGGCTTTCAGGCACTTCACAATCGTCGATGACGACGGGGATCAACCGGGTTCCACGACTGATCCTATTGACCACCGAGGTGTTCAGTTCCTCCCGAACCCAAGGCTTCTGGACGCTGACCTTGTGAACCGCCCCGGATTTTGAGGAGGCTCCTTCGATTGAGAATGGAGCCAAGATGAGGAAGTCCCCGAAGTTTTCCCCCGAGGTGATCGAGCGCGCGGTGCGCATGGTCTTCGACGCCAAGGATCAGTACCCGTCGCAATGGGCGGCGATCGAGTCGATCGCGGGCAAGATCGGCTGCACGGCCGAGACGCTGCGCAAGTGGGTGCGCCAAGGCGAACGCGACAGCGGCGTGCGGCCAGGTCCGACGACGACCGAACAGCAGCGCATCAAGGATCTCGAACGCGAGGTGCGCGAACTGCGCAAGACCAACGAGATCCTGAAGCTGGCCAGCGCGTATTTCGCCCAGGCGGAGCTCGACCGCCACCACAGGAAGTGAACGCCTTCATCGATGAGCACCGGGCCGCTCACGGGGTCGAGCCGATCTGCACCGCGCTGCAGGTCGCCCCGTCAGCATACCGGCGCCATGCCGCCCGAGTGCGCGAGCCGGCGCGGCTGCCGGCGCGCGCTCAGCGTGATGCACGGTTGTTGCCCGAAGTGCAACGTGTGTTCGACGTCAACCTGCGCGTCTACGGTGCCGACAAGGTCTGGCGGCAACTCCTGCGCGAAGGCGTGACGGTGGCGCGCTGCACGGTTGAGCGGCTGATGCGCCGGCTCGGGCTGCAGGGCGTGCGTCGCGGCAAGGGCGTGCGCACGACGGTGCCCAATGCCAAGGCGACGTGCCCGCTGGACCGGGTGAATCGGCAGTTCCACGCCGAGCGGCCGAACGAGTTGTGGGTGGCCGACTTCACCTACGTCTCGACCTGGCAGGGCTTCGTCTACGTCGCCTTCGTCGTCGACGTGTTCGCACGCTACATCGTGGGCTGGCGGGTCAGCAGCTCGATGCAGGCCGACTTCGTGCTCGACGCGCTGGAGCAGGCGCTGTATGCCCGCAAGCCCGGGCGCCACGGCACCCTGACCCACCACAGCGACCGGGGGAGCCAGTATGTCTGCATCCGCTACAGCGAACGCCTGGCCGAAGCCGGCATCGAGCCCTCGGTGGGCTCCACCGGCGACAGCTACGACAACGCGCTGGCCGAGACCATCAACGGGCTGTACAAGGCCGAGATGATCCACCGGCGCGGGCCGTGGAAGACGCGCGAGGCGGTGGAACTGGCGACGCTGGAGTGGGTCTCGTGGTTCAACCACCATCGCCTGCTCGAGCCCATTGGCCATATCCCACCGGCAGAGGCCGAGGCACACTACTGGGACCAGCAAGCCCAGGCCGCCACTGACAATGAGCCTGCCCCAACGGCAACGCAGAAGGAGGGTTGAACCATGAGTACATGGCCCAACCGGGGGGCCTCCGGCGGCCCCTGCGGGGGGCTGAAAGAAAGAAAACCCGAACCCAAGAACCGTCAGACCGAGCCGGTCTGACTCAAGCCAACAGGCCTCCTCGAAACCCGGTCCGGTTCATTGGACAAGACGACGATGACGGCCCGCGCCTCCTTCAGCCCTTCCTCGAAGATCTTATCAACCAGGCTGTCGCCCGGCTTCATCTCCCACTGATCGAGCCACGCATCGACGCCGTTCTCGCGCAAACGCCGCGCGAACTCGACGACGAAGCGTTCCTTGTCTTCGCTGGCGTGGCTGACGAAGACCTTGGGGGCGCTCATTCGCCTGCCTCGAATTCCGCGCTCTTGAACTTCAGCACGTTGCAGTTCTCCTTCACCGCACGCTGAAGGCCATCGTCGAAGCCAGTCGGAGATTCGGCCTGAACCTCGACGGCTATCCTCACCTTCACGCCGGGGCGCAGGGTGAACTGCTGCACCACTTCGTCCACCAGATCGGCGAATTGCCGCTTGGCCTGAATCGGGTCGAGGTCGATGCTGGCGTAGAACTGCTTCTTGGCGCTCGCCGCACCGCCGCCGGTTGTGGTGCCTCCGTTGCCGGAATCCTCGACATGTGGAGGGATGCGACCGTCACCCGTCACCAAGACGGTCGTCGTACCCGTGCCTGCGTCGGCCGCCTTGGCACGGGACGCTTCCTCAGCCGCGCGCAGGCTCTCCATGTAGGTAGCGGCGGCAAGTGGTTCGATCAGCAGCAGTGACGAATCCATGATCAGCGACGTGCGCTTGCCGTAGCTGAACCCCACATAGCGCACCTTGTCGCCATCCGGCTCCTTGCCCTGCGCGAAGCCGAAGAACTCGCGGCTTTCGGCGCCCGCGCCCATCGTGGTCTGGAACACCGTGTCGTCTTTCAGGCGCGGCAGGTAGAGCTGCTGGCAACTCTGCTGCCACACGTTGAGAGCGCTGGTGTCCTTGGCGTCGTCCTTCCAGAACCAGTCCTTCAGCACCTTAGCCAGATGGATCGGTGCCCATTCGCTGATGAGCAGTTCGTTCTCCTTGAGCACGCGCTCGATTTCCTGCGACCAGTTCTGCGCGCCGGGGTTGAGCGGGAAGTGCTCCCACTTCACTTCGGACAGTCCCTTGCCGGGCCGGGCTTCCTGCACCGGCGCGACCAGCCATTTGTAGGTCTCGCGGATCATGCGCCGCACCGTTTCCTCGGCTTGATCCAGACTGGCCTGCGCTTGCTTGGCCATCAGGTTGTCGAGGACGATTCGGTTGTCCTTGTAGTCGCCGACGATGCTGCGCCACGCGAGGTGCGAGCGAACGTGATCCTTCAGGCGACTCACACTGTCGTAGTCCGCCGCCACGAAGATCAGGCGGTTTTGCTTGAAGCGGGGCTGGTCGCCGCGCTTCTTCAAAATCTCGGTCGCGCGCTCGATGGCCAGGCTCTGACCGCTCTTGCTGAATGCCGCGTCCGGCGGAAGCACCACCAGCCGCAGCGCCCAGTCGTCGGGCACGTCGCCGCTACCGGTGAAGATGTGGATACCGCCGAACACGCCGCTGGCAAAGCTGCGCTGCACACGCTCGCGGATCGAGGGGAACACGTCCTCCCTGTCCTGAAAGCGGCGCTTGCGTTCTTCCATTTCGCGCCGCAGGTTCGGGCGCGTGTCTAACCAGAAGCGGTTGTTGGCAGCGTTCAGGTAGTGCAGCCGGTCGCCCAAGCGCCGCAGCGCGTCCTTGAACAGGTTGGGTTGCTGGCCCGGCTGGGCCACGCCCAAGATCACGCGCTCCAGCTCCAGACCGCGCACGCCCTGGTTGGAGGTGCTGGGCGCGCTGCCCAGAAAGATGGCGCGCGCGGCGCGGCGGCAGGCTTGCACGCTACCGAAGCGGGTGTCCTTGTTCTCGATCTCCCACGTCTCCGAACGCTCGCCGTCCACGTCGCGCTCGATCACTGGTGTCCAGCCCTGCGGCAGGTAGTACAGCACCTCGTTCAGCGTGTCGGCATCCATCAGCGGAAAGCTGCCGGGCATGATCAGCGGATCGTTGTTGCCGTCCTTCCACAGGCGGTGGATCACCTTCGCCATCAACTTCAGCACGCCGCGCGTGCGCTGGAAGTTGTCCAGCGTTGACCAGTCCTCGTACAGGCGGTCGAACACCTCGGGGTGGATTGGGTAGGCGTGCGTTAGCCGTTCCAGATACTTGCTGTCCTGCGTTTCCTGCGGAAAATCGTCGCGGTTGTCGATGTAATAGTCCGCGAACGACCGGCAGACCGACTCCATCGCAAGCTTGTCGTTGATGTTGCTGAACAAGCGCCGGCGCACGATCTCGAACGCTTCTTCGGTGGCCACCGGCTTCCACAGCGCCTGAATCCGGCCAAAGTAGTGCGAAAGCGAAGCCAGCGCCTTCTCCCCGCGTTGACTGCCTGCCTCCTTGACGGACTCCGGCAGCGAGGCGAGCAGCACCGCCGTCGGCACGGCCTTCAGAGCTTCCGTCAACGCCTGCACGAAGCTGAGGTTGGAATCGAAGGTGCCGCCAGACAGCGCCTTGCCTTCCTCGAACTGGCGCACATAGGCCACCAGCTCGTCGATGAGGATGACGCAGGGCGCGTAGCGGCCCAGCAGGTCGGCCAGCACATCTTTGCCCGGCGACGTGCCCGAAGCATCGGCCTCAGCCACCAGCGCGTAGCCCTCAGCCTTGCCCAGTTGCCATGCCAAATCACCCCATAGCGTGCGGATGTTCTGTCCATCCTTCATCACCGGCTGGTTGGGCGAGGACTTGATGCCGTCGAGCACGGCAATGTGCGCCTTGGGCAGTTCCGTCACGCCCGCCGCATCGAGGATGGCCGGTACGCCTTGCAGGTCACTGGCCGGTGCTTCGCCCTTGGCGAGGTGATAGACGGCAAGCATGGTGTGCGTCTTGCCGCCACCGAAGGCGGTTTGCAGCTGGATGACCGGATCGCCGCCTTGGCCCGCAAGGCGCTTGACCACCGAGTCCAGCAACAGCCGCATGCCTTCGGTAATGAAGGTGCGCTGGAAGAACAGCGCCGGGTTCTGGTACTCCGCGTTAGCCGTGCCCGCATGCACGCGTGACAGGTCGGCGGCGAATTCGGCCTGCTGGAATTTGCCCTCCCGCACATCGGAGTGCGGTTCCGCGATTTCGCGCCAAGGTTTTAATGCCATGTTCTTCCCCTCAGATGTCCAGTTGACCTTGCGAGCCGAGCACGCCCGCCTCGCCTGCGGCCTGTTCGATGGCACTCCACGCGGTGACGAGTTCGTTGTAGGCGCGTGCTTCCTCGGCCCATCCCTTGCGTTCGCACAGGGTGTAGAGGCGGTAGGCCAGAGCGCGGATGGGTTCGGCGCGGGCGGGCATACGGGCGAGCAGCGCACCCGCAGCGGATTCGCCGTCCTGATTCAGCGCGCGGATTAGTTGGTGCAGCGCCTCCCACACCGGGAGTCGCACGTCCTTCTCCGGCTGCCAGTCGCGCGGCATCTCAGCCCACTTGAGCAGGCGCAGCTCACCCTTGCTCGAATCCACCACGCCGCTGACTTGCAGGCCACCGACGCTGGTTCCCTTGGCGCGTGCCAGCACATCGGCGTCGCCATATTTGCCGGTGGCCCAGCCCTGCTGCTCGAACCAGTGCAGGCAGAACTGTGTATCGTGGTCGAAGTCATCTTCTGCGAGGAAGCGGTTGATGAGTTGCAGCGCGGTGCGCACGCTCATCGGAGTACCGTCGGCTTCCAACACGGCCGCGTACTGGCTGAAGATGGCCATGCCGGGGCCGATGATGGCTTGCGACAAGTCCACGGGCGCGACGGGCGAATTCACGCCGCCGCGCGTCATCTCGTCCAATGCGTCCGGAAGCAGCGCATTGAGTTCTCGGATGAACTCCCGGCGGCTCGTCGTTGCTGCATCTGAGTCCCGCTTTCTGCATACCAAGACGACGCTTGATGCCAGAGCGTTGGAACTCAGGCCTCTGATGCGACTTGACTGCTCGCTTCTCAGAGGCCATGTCCCGGTAATGGCAAAACCGGCTTCCAGTACAGCAGCTAGGAATGTCTCCCACCCAGAGCTTGATGTTCCGGTCTCTTCGCTGGTGTCCGATTGCTTGAAGGCGTAGTAGATGGTGACTGGAAACGCGGGATGGGCTTGATCCGCCAGACGCTGAATGGCGCGTGTCATCCCATCCAAGAAGAAGCTTTCTGCTGCATCAGACCCACCGTGTCTGGCTGGCGTGGCCACGAGTTCTTCGGCTTTTGGCACCGCAACCGTTGCGAAGATATTGGGAAATATCTCTCTTACGCCTCGCCTAAGCCAAACGTAGAAAAAGTCCGAAAGGTCTGCGTAGCCAATGTTGTCGTAATACGGCGGGTCTGTTGAGACCACTTTGCTCGCGCTGGTGATATTGGTTGATGCGTTTTCCTGCAACGCGAATCCAACACCTCCTGATCTGGGCAGGGTCTCAATGCAATCAGCGACGTAGCTGGCAGCAGGAAGAAATCCACCGACCGTGTTTTCCAGCAAGGCAGCTTCTGGAAAATCCCATGTCATGGCGATTGCCTGTTTTCCAAACAGGTTCATTACCTTCTGGTTTCCCGGAACCCATCGAGTGACCGTGTTCGAGAAATCCGCACACCGATCAACGGCAAATGCAAGAAACACTGCGACGGACTGCGCGTAAGCAAAGGCACCAGACCCTCCAGAGTCAAGGCCGCGACCATCACAAGGGACACCTTGTGCCAAGGCGTCCTGTTTCACCTTTTCGACTACTGATCCGATCAGGCTGGAGAGTGTGTCCAACGTAGCGAGTTGGCGAGGAGTGAATAGATCACTCCATTTGCTCATCCCGTAGTTTCCGACTCGGAATCCAAGTGCCTGCTGAAAGAACTCGACCTCTGGCCGCCACTGAGGGGTTGCGCGGCTTGCTGCGACCTCATGATCTTTGGTTGGTGAGAGGTACAGACGGCTCTTGGGGCCTTCAGCCACGATTGCCATGAGTCGCTGGCCAATGCGGCCTGCTTTGGCTTCAGATTTGATGTATGCGCCGCTGATGGGGGCCTTCGACAGAAGGCACAGGAAGTTTGCGCCTTTGCTCCCTACCTTTGTGCCGTTCTCTGCATCCTTCCCCGGCGTTCCGAGGACTACCTTGAATTGATAGCTTTCACCGCTGATCACGGGCTGAACGTAAATCTCTTTCCCATTTTTGTTCGACAGAACAAAGCTGGAAACTAAGGGCACATCTACGTGGGCGAATGCAGGGTTTGGACTCTTGACTGTGCGCGCCCACAGCCAAGCGATTGGCTTCAGTTCTTTCCCTTGTAGGTGTGCAAGATCGGGGCGTTCCGCAACAACATCTCTACTGATCTCGATACGAGGATAAATCTGTCCCAGTTGCTTCATGGCTTCTGACAGCATCCACGCACCGTATCGGCGCACGTCCTCGGCCAAGCCCCTTGTACCGCTCCAGTCGTTGTGCAGCTTCGCCTGCTTCTCGCCAGCTGGCACCGGCCCCACCGGCGCGCGACCGGCGAAGCGTGGCGGGATTTCGATCATGGCCTTGTTGATGGTGACGGCCACGGGGTTGAGGTCGCTGGCGTAGCTTTCCAAGCCCAGACGCTGCGCTTCCAGCGGCAACGCGCCGCCGCCCGCGAAGGGGTCATGGAAGGCAGGGAGCTTGTCGGGGTTGAACAGTTCGACGGCCTGCGGATGGCTCTTGTTCAGTTCGCAGACCTCACGCCACGAGCGTCGGATTTCGGTGCGGGCGCGCTCCAGCACTTCCTCGTTGTTGGTGTTTTCCCATTGCACCAGGTCTTCGATGATTTTGAACAGCCGCTCGCGCTCCGCCTGCGCCTTTTCCTTGTTGACCCCGTAGCGAAACCCGCCACCCTGCTGGTAGCCCGGGTCATTGACCATCTGCCCGAAGATGACAGCTCGTGCCGCCGCCAGCGGACGCCGCGCCCACCACAAATGGATGCCTCGTGGGTGGGCACCAATGCCCGGCATCTTTTCATACGCACATGCGTCGTTGATGGCATCGAGCGGCAGGGCGACTTCGATAAGTTTCTTTGGTGTTTTGATGTTTTGCACTTAGTCGTCCTTCTCCCAGCCGACCTTGCCATCACAATGGCTACAGCCGACCGAGTAACTGTGTTCCATATCGCCGGTGTTGTATTCGTTGCACCACTGGCATTGCTCGACGCCATCCGAGATGTCGAAGCAGTTCGCGCAGAAGTAGTGATCGCCGCGCCTGACCACGGTGTGGTAGCCCTCGCAATTGCCGCAGTTGGCGGGCTCCCAGCTGTCATCCCCGTCCTTGATGCCGATGTGTGCCGCATTGTGATCCGTCAACGCATCCACCAGATGCTCTGGCTCGATGGCCACTCCGCAGTGCTCACACGTCGCGTAGCCCTCGTTCGCAATGACGACCGATTCGCCGCAGTGCGGGCATTCGAGTTCGACTTGGGTTTCGGTGTGATCGCACACCAGACAGCGTAGAGACGCGATCTGGTCGTCAAGGTTGTCGGGGATGGCTGCCTTGAAGCCGCAGGCGCTGCATGCCTTCGGTGCGCAGCCTGCCGTGCGGGCGGCGTCCAGCTCGGGTTTGAGCGCCTTGAACTTCGCAGCCAAGTATTTCCGGTGCCCCTTCATCGCCCGATCCGCGTGGGCGATCTCGCTGCCGAAGTCGTGGAAGTAGCCGTCCCATCGATTCAACAGGCGGTGAAGGTGAAACCACGAGCGGCAATGCTCGGCAACGATCTGCGCCTTGGCCTTTTCGTCGCTGTCCAGCCCCTGGTGGAAGAAGTGAACCATCTTGTTGCGATGGTTCGCCAGCGCGCGGAAGCTGTTGTAGGCGTCGTCGCCGATATCCTCGCCAGCGACATCACGAATCCGCGCCCTGCAGTCCTCCAGCGTGACCGAGATGAAGTCCCCAGCCATGAACTTGGCGAGATTGGCCTGATCGGGCTTGGAAACGATCAGCGACCAATGCTCCTTCATCAGCCGGGCCTTGAGCAGCATCTCCACTGCCGCGCAGAAGTGGATGACGGAATACTTGGGAGACTTGTCGAACTCCGCGATGCCGCGTTCCAAGAAGTCGAAGGCGTTGCGGGTCAGCGAGTCGAAAATGTCGTGGTGGGTCATGACATCCTCCTATCGCCAATGCGCAGGGCGCTGGAGCACAAAGCCGTCCGCGCGCTGCACTTGAGCCGGAAGCTGGCTGTGGCGGTAAGCGGTTTCGTTGATGATGAAACTTCCGCTGGCAGCCTGTGTGAGCTGGTGCGAGCGGCGGTTGGGCGGCAAGGCGACGATGATGTTCTTGCCGGGAAACTTGGCACGAACGACGCTGACCGGCGTGGTGAGGTCGCTGTCGGCAGAGATCAGCAACGCAGTGTCGAAGCGGTCGTCATAGGCATCGGCCAGCAGTTGCATGGCGATGTTCACGTCGGTCATCTTTTCCTCGTAGTCCATCCACTGCGCGCCGCACTGGCGGCACTGCTTGGGCTTTTCGAGGTAGTGGCCGAAGTGGGACTGGAGCCTGGGCAAGCTGCCCAGCGCCTCGAGATAGGCGGTCTGGCGCTGCATATCGGGGACGTTGCGCCCGTTGGCCCGGATGCGCGAGGTGAAGTAGTGGACGCCTTCCAGCGTCTGGCCGGGCCTGAGCAGTGTGGCCGCCAAGGCGCACAAGTCCAGCCAGTAATACTTCTTCCAGCCCTTGCTGCGCAGGCCGAAATAGAGGTTGAATCCATCCACGTAAGCAACGACCCGGCTCATCGGCGTTGCTCCCGACAGGCCGAGTCCACCTTGACAGAGGTACGGGTTACGTGTAGGATTCGCGCCATAAACCCCACCGGAGATCGCATCTCCGGCCCAACGCCTCCCTTGTGGAGGCGTTTTCCTTTGTGCCCCGCCAAGGCGAGCAGCCGTGGCCCGACGCCTCCCAAGCGGAGGCGTTTCTCTTGGCACGTCTGGAAACCCATCACAGCGACGCTCCCGGTGCGACGGCCTTGGCCAGCAACTGACCCAGATCGAGGTTCTTGCTGGTTTCCGCCCAGTCAGGCTCCTGCGTGAAGGGCTGGCGAACGTAGAACGGGCCCTCGTGCCTGTCGCCGTCCACCAACACGATGGCGAGGATGAACTTGTCTGCTTGGTTCAGGCCGTAGAGGATTTCGTTGCGTGTGACCGTGATCGTGGACTGGCCCTTGGCGCGGCCCTTCACCTCGATGTGGCGCGAGGTCGTCAAGCGGCCATCCACGGGCTTGGGCTGGCTGGTCACGTCCCAACCGCACTTCTGCGCCGACACGTCGATGACGTCGTGACCGAGGGCGCGTTCGGCCTCCATGACCGCGCGCATGGCCATCTGCTCGACACGGGCGCGGGCGGCAGCGTCCGCTGACCAGCCGCCTTGTTCGGCGGGGACACCCTTGCGCTGCATCAGCAGCCCTGCCGGGATGACGAGTGCGCCGCCGAGCACGACCGGCGTGGCCGAGACCACATGGCGCATGGCCAGCAGTTCCTTCTCGCGCGATTGACGGCGTGCCGTCAGGTCGTCGATGGTGCGGCGGACGTTCTCCAGCGTCAGGCGCACATCCTTGCCTGCGGCCAGATCGTCTTGCAGCTTGATGTAGCGGTCTGACCAGAAGTTAATCTCCTTGACCAGCCGTTCGTGGACGGCGGCCAATGTCTTGTCCACCGATTTCTCGCGCCGCGAGCGCACTTCGTCGAAGTGTTCCGGCACCAGATGGCTACCCGCATGGGCGAGCGCCGCGTGTTCCAGACCTTTGGCGATCCACGGCGCGGCCAACACGTCTTGGATTAGCGCCATGTCTTCTGCGGCGAGCGGCTCCAAATCCAGGTGTGGTGCCCAACCCGCGTTGATGGTCTGGCCCGAGGCGTCGATCTCAACGAATTGCATGCGTCGTGAGGCGACGTGGTTGGGGTCTGAGCCTTCCTTGACCGAGTGATCGATGATGAACATCACTTTCGGCGTGACGCCCATGTCGCTTGGGTCAACCAGCACCGCGCCTTGCTTGAGCTTGTTGCGGTGCTGCTCCAGCACGATGTCGGTGACAGATTGCATCAAGGGGTGGCCCGGATGCAGCAGGCTGGCCATCGGCGCACCCACGCGGTCGGCGAGGCGCACGTACTGCTTCTCGAAGCAGATCCGCTCGTAGCGGCGCAGCACCGGGTCAGCGTTGCGGCGATCCCGGCCCGTGATCTGGCGGTCGCGCTCGCGAATGATGGCGGGGACGTTGGTGATCTCAAAGCGGCCTTGCTCGCGGGGCCGCAGTTCGCCGCCCAGGGCCGCGAAGGCTTGGCTGAAGAAGGCCCGAATGAAGAAGGGCTGGAGCTTGCGGGCTTCGGCCTTCTCCATTTCTTCCTTCACGGCGAATAGGCGCTTCTCATCCATCACCTCTTCGCACAGGGCGTTGCGCTTGATGATGTTTTCGAGGTGATGGGTGTCGAGTGCGCCTTCGACCTTCTTGAGCAAACGGGCACGCACCTCGGGGTCGGCCCCGTAGCGGATGGCCTCGATCAGCAAGTCCTTGAGGCTCTTGTCCTCAAACACCTCGCCGAGGATGTCGAACACGCGCCCGCCGAGTGCCGCACGCTCCACTTCTAGCTTTTCGAACAGGCGCTGGAAGACATCGCCTTCGCGGGTTTCCGAGGCGACCATGTTCCAGAGGTGGCAGACCTCGGTTTGGCCGATGCGGTGGATGCGGCCGAAGCGTTGCTCCAGTCGGTTGGGGTTCCACGGCAGGTCATAGTTGACCATCAGGTTGGCGTTTTGCAGGTTCACGCCTTCGCCTGCCGCGTCGGTGGCGAGCAGCACGCGCGCGGCTGGGTCGTTGCGGAACAGCTCCTGCACCTTGCGCCGCTCTTCGCGCTTGACGCCACCGTGGATCATCACCACGGCTTCCTCACTGCCGATCAGGCCGCGAATCTTCACCGCGAGGTAGTTCAGCGTGTCGCGGTGTTCGGTGAAGATGATGAGCTTGCGCTGACGGCCTGCTTCGTCGTGCATCTCTGGCGTGTCTTGCAGCAGACGGGAGAGTTCATCCCACTTGCGGTCTTGACCGGAATGCACGACCTGTCGGGCCTGTTCTTCCAGCCCTTCGAGGATGATGATTTCGGCCTCGAGTTCCTGGATGGTCTGCGCAGCCGTGGCCTGATCGACCAGTTCTTCCTCGAAATCCTCGTAGGCTTCGGGCGACAGGTCGTCTGCGGATTCCCAAATGTCGTCGGGCGAGCCGTTGCCGCTGCCATTCTTGGTAGCGATGGTTTCCGCCAACCCCTCTTTGCTGACGAGTTGGCCGCGCTGGCGCAACTTCTCGTCCTCGACCCGGCGCTTGAGCTTGTTGCGGCGGCGCTTGAGGGACTGGTAGATGGCCTCCGGGCTGGAGGCGAGCCGCCGTTGCAACGCGGTCAGGGCAAAGCCCACCGTGCCCTTACGACCGCCATCGGTCAACTGGTCGGCGCGGGCGAACTCGGTCTTCACGTAGTCCGTGACCGCTGCGTACAGGGCGGCTTCGGGATCGGAGAGCTTGTAGTTGACGGTGTAGGCACGCCGTTCGGGGAACAGCGGTGTGCCGTCGAACTTGAGCAGATCTTCTTTGACCATGCGGCGCATCAGGTCGGCCACGTCCACCTTGTGCGCGCCGTCGCGGAACTTGCCGTAGAAGCGGTCGGCGTCCAGCAGCGACATGAAAAGCTGGAAGTCCTCTTCCTTGCCGTTGTGCGGCGTGGCCGTCATCAGCAGGAAGTGGCGAGTGATCGACCCCAGCGTCTCGCCGAGCAAGAACCGCTTGGTCTTGTTGATCTTGTTGCCGAAGTAGCTGGCCGAGAGCTTGTGGGCTTCGTCTACGACGACCAAGTCCCACTGCGTGAGCATGAGCTTTTCTTGCAGGTCTTCGGCGCGCGCCAGTTGATCGACACGGGCGACCAGCAGGTCGATGTCGTCGAAGGGGTTACCGCTGCGGGATTGCTCGACCTGCTCGCGCGAAAACAGCGTGAACGAGAGGCCGAACTTCTCGAACATTTCGTCTTGCCACTGCTCGACGAGGCTGCCGGGCGCAACGATGAGCACGCGCTTGGCGTCGGCACGCATCAGCAACTCACGGATGAACAGCCCGGCCATGATGGTCTTGCCCGCGCCAGGGTCGTCGGCCAGCACGTAGCGCAACGGCTGGCGCGGCAACATGGATTCATAGACCGCCGTGATCTGGTGCGGCAGCGGCTCCACGTTTGAGGTGTGGACAGCCATCATCGGATCGAACAGGTGGGCCAGATTGATCCGGTAGGCCTCGGCGGCGAGCTTAAAGGCGTCGCCCGGCGCGTCGAAGGCCCACGGGCGGCCCGACTCGGCCAGCGACAGGTTCGCCTCGTCGGTGCGGAACAGCATCCGCTCGCGCAGCGTGCCGTCGGCGGTCTTGTAGTAAACGGTCAGGGCGTTGTCGCCGACAGGCTCGGTCGTGACGATGCGCACCACCTGCCCGGGCTCCAAGCCCGAGATGGCTGCGTTCTTCTGGATCTGTTCGAGCTTCAACACGGCGCGCCCCTTCGTCTTCGTTCCGGCTGTCGCTCAGGGCTTGCGCCGGTTATAGGGCGACTGATTCGTGGGCTTGAGGGAGACGTCGTTTTCGCTCGCCTTGTTGCGCACGGCATCTTCGGTGCGGCCCATCTTGATGCCGATCACGCGCGTGGGGGTGTTCTGTTTGGCGAACTGCTTGAGCTGCGAAACGTCGGCAGGCGTCCATTGCTTGCCGTGATTGGAGGGGGACTTAGCCATGGCGGAACTCCTTTCGGTCATGAACGTGGATGGGGCGGGTGAAGAAAATGGCCGTATTCATCACCACTCCTTGCTGGCTTCGCCATATCCCGGCGCGAGAACGAGGTTGGTGACTCCGTAGAGCGCCTGCCGGTTGCGCAGCCACAAGTGGTGCTCGCCGCCCTTGAGGCTGTGGTCTTCGGTGCAGTCCACGTTCCAGCGGCGCAGCAGGTAGCCCGCCATCGCCGCACGCGCGCGCACCTTGAGCACGCCGCCTTCCATGCCGTACTCGGCCTCAATGGTGTCGGGGTGCTGCACGTTGGCCGGATGCGGCACGAGCTCCAGCTCGGTGATCCGGTTCCACTGGATGTCCTGAGCCGGCTTTTCGTGATCGGCGACCTCGCCCGGCAAGATGCTGGCGTCGTCGAAGCGGCCCAACACGAAGTCGCGAAACTCGCCGCTGCGCCGGTCGAAGGCCCGCAGGTGCCAGCGCAGACCGCTGTCGGCCAGCGCGAAAGGCACGATCTCGCGCGTGGTCAGCCCGCTGGACAAGGCGCGGTAGGAGATTTTGACGGCTGCGCCACGGTGGATGGCGCGCGTCAGGGTCGAAAGCAATTCCAGATCGACCCGGCCCGGCAGGCTGGTGCCTTCGGTGGCGATGACGCCCCGAAAGCGTGCAGGTTCGGCGTCACCGTAGCCTTGGGACAGCCAGGTGAAGATCCGCTCGACCGTGAAGTCGAACAAGGGCCGGAACCATTCGGCCCGCACGTAGACCTTGCCCTTGGTGTCGTACTCCATGTTGCCCGGTGCCAGTTCCTTGTACTGGGCAATGTCCCGCGTGGCCGCCGCCGCCTGAATATCGAAGCGCGTGACCAAGTCCTGACGGCGGATTTCGCCCATGAAGCGCAAACGCAGCTCAACGAACGCGAGTCGGTCGCGTTGCGCTTGAGACATTCCTGAGAGGCGGTCACTGGACATGGCGATGCGGGAGTTTTCCTATCTTTTGGCGTAGCATAATGGAATCAAAACGGTTCGTCAATATATAGCATAATGATGCTTTATCTGTCGCAAAATGATGATGACTATAGATGGCGGTGCCAAAGCCGCGGCGATCCGAGTTCGATCTGGAATGAGGGTCAGCGGTCGCTGGCATCTGTAAGAGGTGGCGGCGAAATGAGCGAAATCAGCGAAATGAGAGGCCCGACAAGCACTTGCGGGCGATCCGGTGCGGCGAAACGAGCGAAATGAGCTTCCGTGCTACGCGGGCCGGTACATCCGTGTCGGCGTACCAGGGGCATCAACGGGGCGCTCGACCCACTGCACGCTGATCTTGGGCGGCGCGGCCGCCAATAGATGCTCCAGGCTGGCGTCGATCCGCGCCTTCGGCACCTTGCCCCGGAAACATTCGGCGCTGATTTGGCTGCGCGTGGCCTGACCGCGTTCGTGCAGGAAGGCCAACACACGGTTCGCCAGTTCCAGCACCTGCGCGAGCTTTGCATCTTCAGCGGAGCTGACGAACACGAAGCGCACGGACGCCGTGGCGTGCCGAATCCACGCCATCGCGGCGTCGATGTGCGGGACATCGATGCGGGTTTGCAGATCGGTCAGTGCCATCAGCATGGCCAACCGGAGCAGCATCGGCGAGCGACGCTCCAGCAACGCCCCAATCGCACCATCGTCGATGCCATCGTGCAGTTCGCCCCGGTAGAGCTGGGCGTAGCGCCACTGCGCTTGCGGCGACAGCTCCATCCGAAGGTGATCACGCTCGTCGTGCCGGTCGGCACGGACGAAGGTCAGAACCCCCAGCGTTCGGCGCGCCAGATGCTCGACCACCGCCTGCGGCGTTTCCTTCGGAAACGGCAGCATCCGTGACCGCTCGGCCCAGATCATCAGGAAGCGGTTGGCGAAGCCGTTGGTGAGTTCGCGTGTGCTCATCAGGCCGGTCAGCTCGCCCGGTGAGATCGCGCCGCTCAGGCACACGTGCGGATCACTGGCGTAGAGCCGGTTCGACTTGGTGGCGGGTTTGAGATCGACGCCATCCCAACAGTCGCGCAGTGCCGCCGACAGCGTGTTGCCGTCGCGCCGCCCTTGGTGCAGCACGTTGGCGAATTCGGATTCGACAACCCACAATCGCTTGTCCTCGATGGCGGGAGCATCCTGCCGACCTTGCCGGTAGCCGTCGTGGATCAGGGCAACCAGACCTTCGCGCGTGGAAAGGCCGCCGCGATGAATCTGCGGCGCGAAGGCTTCGTCCATCGCTCGCAGCGCCTGATCGATGCGCAGTGTCAGCGACACCGCATCGCCTTTGCGGCCACGGCCCGAACGCCCGATGTGCAGACAGAACAACCGGGCATGGTGCCAGGTGTTGCCGATGGGCAGGTACACCCCGCGCCCGAGCGCACAGGAAAGATAGACCATGAAGTTGGCGGCGATGGCGTAGGCGTTCGTTTCCGTGCCGTCACTGCCCGCGCGGGCGACGTCGCCGATCAGGCCGTAGAGGCAGGCGGGATCGGGCTGCGGCGCATTGCGGTGTGCGGCCATCGCCGCCTCGTCGTGCTCATCGTCAGGCGGCGACGCTGTGTGCGATGGTGAACTGACATCGGAGACACGGCGCATTCATTTGCCGTCCAGCGTCACCGTCTGGACGATGTTCTCGAATTCGGCCAACACGTCGGGCTGGCGCTGGGACAGGAAGCGGAACACCGCCTTGTTGTCGATCAGCTTGGCGAGGTAGCCCCGCGCCAATACGAGCAGCAGAACGTCCTGTCCGTAGGACTTCTCGACCAGCTTCAGTTGCCCTTGCAGGTTTCCCATTTCGCGCTCCATTTTCGCCATCTGATCGGCCGTGACGCCTCGCAGCTTCCGTGGTTTGGTTTCGCCGACCAGCAGTGGCGGCGGTGTGGCCGCGAGCAAGGCCTCGGCGTAGGCGACCGTCATGTTGTTGGCAGTGAGCATCAGTTCGATGCACTCGACCTGCCGCGTGGGTTTCATCTTGCGCAGCACCGAACCCAGATTGGCGGCGAAGTGCAGATCCTTCAGCATTTCGACCGCCTCCGGGCAGATGCCATCGAGCAGATTCACCTTCTTGTGGATATGGCTGACGTCCACGTTCAGCGCCTTGGCCAGCCGGTCGGGCGTGACTCCACGCTCGACCGCACGCCGAAGCATGAGGTGCTCCTGAATGGACGAGATGCGATTGATGCGGTTGTTGTAGGTGTAGCTTTCGTCGTCGGTGGCGATCAGGCACGGTGCATCGGCGTAGCCGAGCTGCCGCAGTGCCAACAACCGCATATGCCCATCGAGCAGGATGTGCTGGCCGGTCACCTTGTCGGCCTTGCCCACGCTCAGGGGCTCGATCAGTCCGACTGCCTCCATCGAGGCCATGATCTGTTTGAACTTGCGCGAGGTATGCAGGCCCTCCGGCGTCTTGCGTGACGGCAGGATGCGATCCAGCGGAAGCGTCAGCGGATCGGGAATGAAGCCCAGCGGCGGCCGACTCATGCCGCGTGGCCTCCGGCCCAGACCCGTTCGGCCAGTTGCTTGGGCAAGGTGTCCAGGCCTTCGGCGCGCAGCAGGTTGGAAAAGTGCTCGTCGGCCAGTAACTGACGCAGCGCCTCGATCACGAACAGCAGGCGCTGCTGCGTGAATTCAGCCTTCTTGACCATCAGCTTCTGCCGCTCGACCTCGTGCTGGTAGTTGCGCACCAGGCTGGAGGTCGTGACGGACGCGCCTTTGCGCGCAGGCCGGTGGGCCAGCGTCTTGCCCAGGGCGCTGCGCCGCTGCAGCACGCGCCGCGCCTGCATCAGCTGCCCGCCACGCAGTTGACCGCTTTCGTAGGCTTCCTGCAGCGCGGCCTGCACCGATTCTTCATCGCTGGCGCCTGCGATGGTGATGGCAACGTTGAGCGGAACCCTCCCGGACTCGACGGCAGCGAGCAGACGTTCCTCGCCTTTCTCGAACAGGAGCAGGATGCCTTTGATGTAGTCGAGGCTCAGGCCGGTCTTCTGGGCGATGACGCGTCTGTCGTAACCCTGCTGGCTCAACTGCTGGATGCTCATCAGCAGTTCCAGTGCGCTGTATTTCCTGCGGGCGATGTTCTCGGTCAGGCTCATGATGAAGGCGTCTTCGTCGTTGACCGTGACGACCAGCGCCGGAATTTCCTTCTCGCCGAGCGACTTGAACGCCTTGAGCCGACCTTCGCCGCAGATCAGCAGGTAGCGTTTGCCATCCTCCAGATCGTCGCGTGGCGTGACCGTGACCGGTTTCTTCAAGCCGAGGCTCTTGATGTTGCCGACGATCTCCTCGAACACGCGGCCATTGCGGTCGCGCGGGTTGAGCACGGCGATTTGGTCGACCGGAATCATTTGCAGGTCGGTGGCATGGTGCGGTTTGGTCATGCGGCCCTCCGGATGCGGCTGCGCTCGGCCATGCCGTAGAGGTAGTCCAGGCTGTCGAAGCGGTAGCTCTCGAATTCGAGGCCGTTGTGATCGGCCAGATGGATGCCCGACTTCCCGAAATCCAGCCGGGGCAGCAGGTAGTAGTCCAGCGCGGCCTGATTGGTCTCATCGAGCCGGACGGCGACCGTGATGTCCGGCGTGAGGCTGGTATCGAAGCGCACCTTCCAGCGACGCCGGGCGTCATCCAGCAACTGGCAGCGCGAGAGCACCAGCGAGACGGTGAACTCGCGGTTGACCGTCAGCAGGTCGGTCGCCGGATCACGCACGACCGCGCCGTCAACCTCGGCGATCATGCGCTCGGTCTGGCCGACGATCTCTGGGTGCAGGCGGCGCAGGAACTGGTTGACCTCCAGATACTGGTAGTCCCGATCCGGTGTGAAGCCCACAGTTTGGTAGGCGCGGATCAGGCTGCCGAAGCGGTGCGCGTAAGCCGCCGCCGAGGGCATCCCTTCGGCCTCGTCGATGATCAGGCCGGAGAGGTAGCCGTGCTGCTGGAAAAGCCGCCGCAGCTTCTCGATCAGCTCCTCGTTGCTGAAGCGGTGTGCGCGCTCGCGCAGGATGCCCTGGGCGGTGTAGAACAGTTCCGGCGGCACGACGCCTTCGAACGCACCTTCCTTCTTGATCCACATCTCCGGGTTGTTCACCACCCGTGTCTTCTTGAGCTTGAAGGAGCGCCGGTTGTAGACGTTGTTGCCGATGTACTTTTCGTTGGACAGCACCTCGCGAACGGTGGCTCGAGTCCACGCCCGGCCCAGATCGGTGAGGATGCCTTTGGTGTTGAGCCGGTCTGCGATTTCCGACTCGAACAGGCCGTCCTCGACGAACCAGCGGTAGATCTGGTTGACGATGGCGACTTCCGCGTCCGGGCCGGGCTGCAAGATCACGCGGTCGGTCTGCAGGCTCTTGTGCTCGCCGCGAGACAACTGCCCCTTCACCGAACCGGACTGGTCGATCAGCACACGGCGCAGGCCGTAGCCCGCAGGCCCGCCCTGGCGGAAGCCGAGTTCGATCAAGCGGCACTGGCCCGCGAACACCTTCGCCGACAGCTCACGGCTGTATTCACCTGCCATCGCGCGCTTGACGCCCTTGACGATGGTGGACACGGGCGAGCCGTCGTTCTCGAACTGCTCGGCGCAGTAGGCGACTTGGATGCCAGCGCGGCGGCAGATGTACTCGTAATAGGCGCTCTCGTCTGCGTCCTGGAATCGACCCCAGCGGCTCACGTCATAGACGAGGATGATCTGGAAGTCGGTGGTGCCCGCCTGCACGTCAGCGATCAGTTGCTGGAGTGCCTGCCTGCCGTCGATGCGCAGCCCGCTCTTGCCCTCGTCGGCGTAGGTGCGGACGATCTCGATGTTGCGCCGGGCCGCGTACTCGCGGATCTTGTCGCCCTGGTTTTCCGTCGAATATTGCTGGTGCTCGGTCGACATCCGCACGTACTGTGCGGCCCGAAACACCGGGCCCGACCCCGGCGGGTGTGGAGGAGGTTCGATTTCTTGCATAGGCCCGGTCACTCTGTGATTGGTGCTCTCGGGTCCGCCACTCCTTTCAATGAATGCGACGCCACGCCACGGCGGCAGCACACACGGTCGGAATCGTTGCCATGCAGAACATTCGAGAGCCTGTTTGGGGTCGAAGTTACGGGCGGATCGCCAGGGTGTCGATCAAGTCCTCTCTTGACACGTCCATCTTGCACGGACACGTCACACAGACCGGCGTGATCTCGACGACCCAAGAATCGCCGTTTTCCCTCGGAAACGCCGGGTGCCGCGTGATTCGGTACAGGCCAGTCGGCAAGTCGCACACGTCCATCTTTGCAAGATCGACATCTGCCCCGTTGGCATCACGCAGTCGCTGCTGCTCACGATTGCGCTGCACGTACTCGGGCCGGTCTTCGCGGTAGTTGCGCCAGTAGTCTTGATTGCGCTGTGACCACGCCTCCTGGGCGGCGCGCTGGTTGATCCGGTAGTCGGGATCGGACTGGAGCTTGGCCCGTTGCCACTGGCGCTTGCGGGCACGCTGGCAGTCGGGCGCTGAACAGTAGGCTTGATCGGGAACTTGCGGGCGGGGTTCGAAAGGCCTGCCGCAGCAGGCGCAGTGTTGGGTCATCGTCGGGGTCTCCATGCAAAATCCGCATGGAAGCCGCGACCGACCGTGGCGTTGGGCGCGTGCTCGTTGCGCCTATGGGGCAGCCGTCATCGGGCAGCCTGGTGCAACGCTGGTTCCAAGGCCGCCCGCAGTCGAACCACGATGGCGGCCAGGGGTTCGGGGGCGAGTTCGTTCTTCTTGAGGAATGCCTGCCACAGTGCCTGCCGCGACGTGTCGTTTGCGAACTCGTCGGTCATGCCGACCGGCAGTGCGGCGGGCACGGCCATGCCGCGCCGCTCGAAAGTGGCCTTCACCGCTTGCGCCAGCAGATCGATGTCCAGGGATTCGCGCTCCAGCAGCACCGACAGGTCGAGGTAATCCTTCATCCGGCTGTTGGTCATGCCCAGCAGTGCGATGGCGTGGAGCTTTTCCGCGATGACGGTGTAGACGGGATAGGTGCGCATGCGAGGCGCGGGCAGGTCATCCAGCAACACCGGATAGACCGAGTCCACCGGAGCCGGTGTGACCGCATCGCCAAAGCCGACGTCGATCTGCGTCTTGCATCGCGCCTTGGCCAGCTCGCCACCGATGAGGATGCGCGCCCCGGCGTATCCGGCGTCCTTGCGAATTTCTTCTGCGACGACCGAGGCCGGATCGAACACGATGCCGTCGTCCACTGCGACGCTGGCGATGTCGCGAAAGGTCTGGGCCACGGATTCCAGATCGCTCGCACCGAAGCCCAGCAGGTCGGCATCGCGCGTGGCCCGGTGCGGCATGTCGTACCAGAGCGTGAACAGCAGCGCACCTTTGAGCAGAAAACGATCCGCGTGCTCGGACTGGCTCAGGCGATAGAGGATGCGCTCCAGCGCGAAACGCACCAGCACCTGATTGAAGTCCACGCCCTGCGCCTTGGCGACGTTGAGCAGGCGGGCGCGCACGGAAGCCGCGACGTTGCTCATTCGACGGCCTCCAGGTAGGGGCGCATCACGTTGGCCACGCGGCAGACCTTCGCATAGCGCCACAGGTCGTCCGCCGTTGCCTTGCGCTTGGCGCGTGCGTCTTTCAGCGCCTCCAGCGCCACGTCCAGACCGATCTTGTTGCGGTGCTTGAAGCAGTCCACGACCGTCTTGGCCGCGCCGTACACCCGCAGCTTCACGCCGTCGCGCAGGTGCTCCTCGACGCCCGCCGTGTAGACGTCACCGGTCATCTGAACCATCTTGACCGGCGGATAGTCGATCCGGGGCACGTGGCTGCCGCGCGGCATGGCGATCCAGATCTGGCGCGGCAGTTGCGTGGTCAGCTCGTGGAATTGCAGCGCCGTGAGCAGGCAGAACACGGCCTGCGGCACCTTGGTGGCGACGGTCGCGAGACTTTCGAATTCCGATCCCTGCGCATCCGGCAGGCGGTACAGCCCGCGTCCGACCCTTTCCAGAACGCCAGCGGCGGTCAGGCGCGTCAGGACGACCCGGGGCGCATCGATGGCGTCCAGATCGCTGGCGCGCAGCAGCCCCTTCTGGCTGGCCAGATCGAGGACGCGCTGGGTGTGGGTGTCGGCGAGCATGATGGGAGTATGTTCCGTTTATTCGTCCAATGCAAGGTTTCGACGAAAAACAGGAACAGCATCATGCAGCCGTGTTTGGTTCCCTTTTTGGAGATCGAACCGCAGACCGTCGCAGCCCGAGCCAGCGAGGAAGTGCGCGGGGGCGCTCGTTTTTTCCCCGGACTTCCGCATGATGTACAATCACACCTATGGTATCCCTGCTACTACAGCAGGGCGGTTTCCTGTAGTGGGGAACTACACCACCATTTACCCAAAGCCCAACCCTTTCCGGTTGGGCTTTTTTTCGTCCGTTCCCCCAGTGTTGGCGCGGTTCCGCGCGCCTGCCTCTTGAGCGCCACCCTCGCGGTGGCGGCCATCCGGGGGAGTTCAGGCCCCGTTTCCTCTCTCTGTTCTCTGTCCGTCTGTTGAGCGGCTCGCCCTCGACGTCCTGCAACGACGCGGGTTTACACGCGCCGGGTTGCGTATTTCGATTGCTGGGCGGGAGCGACCGAGAACGCGAAGGGCGACGCAAGACAAAAAATGCCGCCCGGGGGCGGCGGTGACGATGCCTGCGGCGATCAGCGTCTGATGCCCAATCTCTCCCGCTGGGCCTGCCAGTCCAGTGGCAGGCTCCCCCGGCGAATCAGGTGCTCCAGGGCGATCCCGCTGCTGTCCTCGGCAAGGCACGCGTGCACGACATCCGGGGCGAGGTGCGCGAGCCGGGCGATCCGGCTGGCGCGGCCGGCGTCCATCCCCTCGACTGCGGCGATCTCGGTCATCGAGCCGTAGCGCCCGTCGTCGAGCAGGTTCTGCCAGTGCTGCGCGAGCCCGAGGGCGCGCACGAGCGCGCTGGACTGGGCGATGGCGCGCTCCCGGCGCTCGGTCACAGCCTCGCGCTCGAACGCCTGCGGCGCGTCCAGCGGCGTGATCACCTGCCGCCGCACGCCGCGCTTGACCAGCGTCCAGGGGATGAACGTCTCCATCTGCACCCCGCCCGCGGGGCTGGGGATCTGGAAGGTGACCGGCTCGCCGGTGAGTTTCCCGATGTCCTTCTTCGCCATTTCGCCTCCTACTCGAAGCTCGCGATCACCCGGCGCTGCGCCTGCCAGTCGACCGGGATGGGGTTGCGCTGAAACGCTTTCGGGTTCTTTTCCGGGTTGTTGAAGTCAAGGAACTTGCGGGTCAGCTCCTTTTGGTTCTGTCGGATCGCGCCACGGTTGTCCTGGTAGAACCGCCACAGAAAACGGAAGAAGGCGAAGTCGAGCGACGCGCCCGACGTGCTGGCCACCTTCGCGCTGGCCTTGGTCGATGCGCGCTTAGTCGCCATTGGCCACGCTCCCTTCCCACGACTCCGACAGCAGGTCGGTGATCTTCACGCGGATGGTGCCCGCGTCGCCCGGCACCTTGTACGCGCCCTTGACCATCTCGTTCTTGCCCGGAATGTCCAACACTGCCGGTTGCAGCACCGCGCCGTCGTAGTTCCAGTCGATCAACACCGACTCGGCCAACTCCTTCCAGTCCTCGACCGACTCTTTCTGCAGCGAGAGCTTCTGCAGCAGGTTCATCGGGTAGAACTTCTCGATGACCAACTCGCCATTCTTGATGGACACCTTCGCCTGCGAATCGCGCTTGAACTCCAGATCGGCCTTATCGCGCAGGATGGTCGAACTGGTCAAACAGCGTGAAACTGCGCTTGAGCCGGGTGAACTCGCGGTAGTCCTCCAGCAGCCGCAGGCAGATGGAGTGGAACGTGCCGAGGTACATCTCGTTCAAGTTGAACTTGATGCCCAGATCGGTCAGCCGGTTGGAGATGCGGGTTGTCAGCTCGCGCGCGGCCTTGTCGGTGAAGGTGACGACGAACAGCGACTCCGGCGCGACGCCTTTCTGCGTGATGAGATAGACGATGCGCTCGACCAGCGTGAAGGTCTTGCCGGAGCCGGGGCCCGCGATGATGAGCACCGGGCCATCGGTGGCGAGGATGGCTTCGAGCTGCTGGGGGTTGGCCTTGGATTGAAGGGCGACGGCGGTGCTGGTCATTCCGCCCCCTCGTCGTCATCCACCATCGCCTTGCCGATGCGGCTGGCGATCCACTTGTCCAGATCGCCGCGCCGGAAACGCCACGTCCCGCCCAGCTTGAAGGCCGGGAGCTTGCCGTTCGCCGCGAGGCGATAGACCGTGCGCTTGCCTGCCTTCAGGTAGGCGGCAACCTCGTCAATAGTGAGGATTTCGTCCGGCTGATCGCTCATCGGCTTTCCCATGTCATCTGTGCTGTGCTTGGTTTACTGCTACATCTTGTCATAATATTCCACGATTGTGCAGACTTGAGCAAACCTGGCATCCAAGTCGGTGCCTGACCAAGAGAGGTGGCCGTGGCATCGAACTACGAGGCAATTTGCGAAGAGAACCGGGAGAGCTACGGCACCAAAGGCGCTCAGAAGTCCGGCAAGCTGGCCGCTGGCCTGTACGACGACCGCACGCACTTCATCTTCGAGCTACTGCAGAACGCCGAGGACGCCCTCGGTCGGCGCGGCGAGTGGCACGGATCACGCAAGGTTGCGTTCACCCTGTACCCGACCAGCCTGACGCTCTCGCATTTCGGCAAGCCGTTCGATGAGGCCGACGTTCGAAGCGTCTGCGACATCGCCGAGAGCACCAAGAACGAGTCGTCCATCGGGCGATTCGGCCTCGGCTTCAAGTCTGTCTACACCGTCACCGATCTTCCGGAGATTCACTCCGGCGAAGAGGACTTCGCCATTGAGAACTACGTTTTCCCGAAGCGGATGGCGCGTTCGGCGCGCGCGGCGGACGAGACGCAGATCATCCTGCCCCTGAAACCGGAGGATGCGAGCGCAGCGCAGGACATCACAGCGGGGTTCCTCGACAAGCCGGTGCGCCGCGACACTTCACGCAACGACATCCCGTCGCGATAGTGCATGCGCCTGATCTTGGCCAATATCCCCACGTCGATCACTCCTTGGTCTCCTGCTCTTCTTCCGAGC